>Ga0154771_151_pt4 | contig 59982 bp, 51 predicted proteins | sample Rifle2008BG16ft_FD_105779 | JGI IMG/M metagenome (GOLD analysis project Ga0154771, IMG submission 105779) | candidate division WWE3 bacterium RBG_16_37_10
ACTTACCAGCCATATTAGGGCCGGTAATAATTGATAATTGTTTGTCTGTTTGATTAAGTTCCACGTCATTTGGAACAAATTCCTTTTCCTCCAGTAGCTTTTCCACAACCGGGTGGCGTCCGTTAACTATTTTAAGCTCGCCGTTTTCAACTACTTCAGGACGGCAGTAATTATTTTGCTCGGATAGCAGTGCAAATGAAATCAGGCAGTCAATACTCGCAATAGATTTTGAAGCCTGCTGCATTTCAATAGTAAATTCCAAAACTTTATGAACAGTCTCCAAAAAAAGTTTGTATTCCAAATCTTTAATTTTTTCTTCAGCAGTCAGTATTATTTCTTCGTGATGTTTTAGTTCAGGAGTAATAAATCTTTCGGCATTTACAAGAGTTTGCTTTCTATAATAATCTGCCGGCACCGAATCTAAATTAGATTTTGTAATCTCGATATAATAGCCAAAAACCTGATTAAATTTGACTTTTAATGAGTTGATGCCGGTTCGCTCTCGTTCTTTTGTTTCTAACTCCTGAATCCATTTTTTACTGTCCTTAATGCTTTCTTTTATCTCATCCAAATTGCGGTCCACTCCCTGTCTGATCATTCCTCCGTTTTTTACATCTATTGGAGGTTCGTCCACAATACATTCATTTACAATTTTAATTACAATATCCAAATCCGAATTGATGCTATTTGCCAGGTCGCCTATTAAAGTCGCTTCAAAATTATCGCACAAAAGATTTTTCATTTTATTAACTTCTTCAAGTGATGATTTTAAATTCACCAAATCACGGGAATTTCCTATTCCCACCGAAAGCCTAGAAATTAAACGTTCTATATCCACGATTCGTAAAAGCACTTCCTCAATTTCATTCCTTTTTTGTCTTTTAGATAAAAACTCCGAAACCGCATTCAAGCGTCCCTCAATATGCTCTTTATTAATTAATGGTTTCAGGAGCCACTGACGCAGCATCCTCCCGCCCATAGAAGTTTCTGTTTTGTCCAGCAAATGTATTAAAGACCCTTTTTTATTTCCCTCCCTTATAGTTGAAAACAATTCCAAATTCACAATTGTAGATCTATCCAGCTCCAGATAATCATTTGAAGAAAAATTACTTAAATCTTTTATATGGTCAACCTTATCCTTTTGTGTGTGCTTTAAATAACCAAGGAGTGCCGCGGCGGCTTTTTGCGCCAAAGGCTTATCCCCAATTCCAAATCCTTCCAAAGTCAAAACTCCAAAATGCTTCTTTAGATTCTCCTCCGCATTCTGGGCATGTTCTACCCATTCCTGAAACAGAAATATATTCAGATTTTTAACCGTTTTTAGTATTTTTAAAATTTTAGGCTGGTTATATAAATGCAAGGACAAAATGCACTCGGAAGGGTTAAGCCTGGTTAACTCGTTCACCAAAAGCTGTTCCAGATCACCCCTTTCAACCTGAAATGCCTGAAAAAATCCGGTCGAAACATCCGCGGCGGCCAGAGCAAAGGTGTAATCGTCAAAAGTCAAAGTTATTAAATAATTATTTTCTTTTTTTTCAAGGGAGCCTTCGTCCAGCACTGTGCCTGGAGTAACAATTCTAACTACCTCTCTCTCCACAAGTCCCGAACCGTCCGGCTCTGTCACCTGCTCGCAAATTGCCACTTTATAACCGGCTTTTACCAGTTTAGATAAATAAGAATCGATGGCGTGAAACGGAACTCCCGCCATGGGTATTTTTCCGTCGCGCCCCCGGTCGCGGGCTGTTAAAGTAATATCCAGAACTTCGGCACCTATCTTCGCGTCATCCATAAAAAGTTCATAAAAATCTCCCAGCCTAAAAAACAATAAACAATCGGGATATTGAGCTTTAATATCCATATATTGCTTCATCATTGGTGTTGTAAATTCCTGGGGGGGCATACTAGATAAATTGTAGCACTATGAGATTATTTAATTCTTGACTCAACTGACTCACTGACTTTTGTACCTTCCAGACTAACTCCATCCCATTTCTCATTCGTACATGCTCTTAATAAAAACAGATCAGCCGGTAATATATATGGGTTTAAAAACCAATCACTAGCTACATCTTCAAATGAACCAGTTATCTCTAAAAGAACAACAGAACCGTCATCCTTAACTCCGTATTGATCCATTATCGTATCAAAGTTAAATTCCCTACAAGGCGCTGTAACATCTCCAATCCCGATAGCTGCTAAAACCCCATCCTTGATTTCAACTCCTAAAGCATATCTTTTGGAAGGTGTTGCTTTTACAATAACAAAACTATGTTCAAATCCTTCTCTCATACTTATTAAACCCCATGCCTCTCTTAAAAAACTTACTTCATCTTCTTCAATTTCCGAAAAATAATCATCTATTATTTCACGAAGATGTTTCTCATTACTCACAATTCTTCCTGAAATAGAGGCATCTAATAATATTTGGGTTGATGATATATAGGTCGCTGCTTTCCTAACTCTTAAAATAGTTGCAGGATCTTCAGATTCTCTAATATCAGCCATAAGATTAACTGCAATATCTTGTGCTATAGTTTCCACCAAGAATGGGTTGTTAAGATAAGCTTTTTCCATAAACCTGAACCAAAGCTCACTTGAATCAACACTTCCTCCATCTTTTATATCAATCTGATCAATCAATTCATGAGTAGAAGCTTCGAATCCACTAAGAGCCTGGGTGTATTTGGGATCTGATTCAGTTCTGGCCTCTTCCATTTCGGAAGTCAGTGAACTGCTTAAAAACCCCCTTATTTCCTCTGTACTTCTTAATTCTTCGCCTCTAAAATGTGTAGACATAAAGTTATAATACTATATATTTGTATTCAACCCCATGCCATAGTATTATCAAGCTAATGGAAGAAAATAAAAGCAAAGATATATGGATAACTTTAACCACAATACTTTTGATTGTATTAATTGGCACCGTGGTTTTCTTTTGGCAGAATTATAAAAGGCTTAAATCTTCAAATACCGAACCACAGGTTCAAAAGCTAGTTGAAGAAGAAAAACCAGTCGATAATAACGTAGCCGGCACCATTGCTCCTTCACCCGCTACCACATCTCCGGACACACCCAACCCGACACCATCGGAAGAAAATAAAACCGAAGTTATTTTTGTTTCAAACGGGCTTTTTACGGAAGAGGAAAAGGTAGAATTATACGAAAAACTTATAGAACCGTTTCTTGATTTTCAAAAAGATTCAAATATCCAAACCCTTACTTTGGAAATTGAGAAAAGCAGCCTTCAAAATGCCGGATATAAATATAAAGTAAGTTACATAAACAAAGATGGTTCAAAAGGCGGCTTGTTATTTGGACTGAACACTCCCTTAGAATGGTGGCTTCCCGAATGCTTGAACGGCTGCAGTTTTTCGGATTCCTTTAAAGGAAAATATCCTGAAATCGTAGAACAATTGGACTAATCAAAACTTTTACTTGCACTACAACTTTCGCGCCAGTATTATAAAAACACTATGGATTTCAATTTTCTTTCTACTTGCCAGCTCGAAAGCAGAGAAGTATATAAAACTGCCGAATCATTGAAACATTATATAAGAGATTTGATGGAAACAGCTGAAAAAAACTCTTATGAAACTCCCGAAAGTTTTATCAACCTTCCTTTTGACGAACAAATGCTTAAATCTGTTCTGGAACTTAAGGAAAGGTATGTATCATCAAAGCTTAAATATATTTTAGTGATAGGTATTGGCGGCGACAGCCTTGGAACTAAAGGTATATATGACGCTCTCCTCGGAAATTTTGATATTTTTGAGAATGACAGATATCCGAAATTAATTTTCATGGATACAATTAACTCCCGCTTCCGCGAAAAACTTTTGCAGCTACTCAACCAGATTAAAGACCCGGAGGAATTGCTGATTAACGCAATAAGTAAATCCGGAAGTACCATGGAAACAAGAGATAATTTGGATTTCATACTGGAAAACCTTAGCTATGCAAAAGACAGACTTATATGCATAACTACAGCATCAAAAAATAATGAGATGTGGAATTATTTTTTCGACAAAAGCAATGTCTGTTTAAAAATAGAAAATAAAGTAGGCGGAAGATACTCTCTCCTTTCTCCAGTAGGATTACTGCCTCTGGCATGCACGGGAATCAATATTATAGATCTGCTTGAAGGTGCAATGGAAATGAGGAAAGTATGCATTGATTCAAATGTGGAAAATAATTTTGCCGTATTATCCAGTGCCTCGGTATATTTAAATTATAAAAAGGGTAAGGATATATACAATTTATTCTTTTTCCATCCCGAATTGGAATCAACCGGAAAATACTGCAACCAGCTAATTGCCGAAAGTCTTGGAAAAGAAAAAGATTTGAACGGTAAAACAGTAAATGTTGGAATAACACCTATAACTTCCGTGGGAACGACAGATTTGCATTCTATGGAGCAATTGTATCTGGGGGGACCTAAAGACAAATTCACGTCCTTCGTATTTACAAGAGAACTGGAGAATGAAAAAAAGGTGTTCGCGTTGTTAAAAGGCGTTGAAAAAACTTACGATAAACATAAGATGCCATATTCAGAAGTTGTTTTAAATAAAATAGATGCCAGATCACTTGGCGAGTTTATTATGTTTAAACAAATTGAAACTATATTTCTGGGTAAACTACTAAACATCAACGCATTTGACCAGCCGGCAGTTGAGGAATACAAAAAAGAAACTCAAAAGCTTCTAAATCAGTAAATCATGAATTCAATTACACCTAATAAAAAGTATCTGATATTACTATTAATTATTACCGGATTTATCGGGATGCTTTTCAGGTTGTACCACATAGAATTTGGTCTTCCTCACAGTTTTCACGCAGATGAGCCTGAAGTAACAGAACCGGCAATTAAATATACTTACGAATTTTTTAATATTATCAAAAACAACGATTGGTACAAACTGATACCGGTTTCTTTCGTTTACGGAACGTTTCCCGTTTATATTTTTACAGCTTTTACAATGTCATTCAGTAAAACACTTAATATTTTAAATGTACCATTCGATAAAACCAGTATTTTCATTTATTTAAGGGTAGTAAACTCTTTGATCTCTTTTTTAATAGTACCTATGGGCGCAATACTCTATTCCAAGCTTTTCAAAGATAAACTAGGGGTTGTGATAACAGCATTATTGCTGGCAATTAACTGGAAATTGATAGCACTTTCACACTATGTAAACAACGACACAATCCTCACATTATTAATCTTAATAAGTATATATTTACTTTTTAAATATTGGGAGAAAGAAAAAGACACCAAATTTACAATTTTATCGGGATTAGTTTTCGGTCTGGCAGTGGGAACTAAAATTACGGCTTTAATATCGCTACCCGTTTTTATTTTACCGTTCGTTTTTAAAAAGGATTACAAAGCACTCCTCGGATTCCTACTGATTTCATTCGGGGCGTTTGCTGCATCTAATCCCTTTTCCGTAATTCTGGCAGGAGATTTTAAAAACAGAATAATTGAGATGCTATATAGGGAGGGGGGTCTGGTTTTTGACTCTGCGGATTATTCGGCGACAAAATACCTGTCTGCGCTCGTAAATTTGCTTTCGTCCGGGGTTTTCCTGGCTTTGTTATTTGGCGGCTCCTTGGCTGCAAAAAAGAAAAATAAACCAGCAGGGCTTTTAATTTTAAACATAATAATTTATTTATTATTTTTTACCTTGCAGTCAAGAAAAGTTGATAGGTGGATTGTTCCTGTTTTACCTTTTTGTATTATCTTTTCTTCTTACTTTTTTTCCCGGGTTGTACAATCCTTAAGGTCTCAAGGCAAATTAATAACTATCATTGCTGCTCTGTTTTTAGGTATTATTATCTCCCACTATTTTTATTTCACACTACTGCTTTTATCTCAATACCAAAAAGATACACCTAAAAGTGCTTCTTATTTATGGCTAAAAGACAAGGTAGAAATATCCAACACAGTTCTCGCAGTTACTGAAGAAGGACTGGACCCGATTAATAAAATCCCAGGTTCAATGGTAATTCAATTCAATGTCTACGAATCCGACAGTGCGCAATACTTTTTTCCACCGAATCCGCACTTATTTAAATATATAGTGCTTGCATCCAAGCCCATGTCATATTACAAAAATGAATTAGTTAAACATAAATATCCTGTTTATTTTAACAGGTGGAATGAATTCGAAAGCTCATTATTCAATACAAAAGATTTTGAAATGATAAAAGAGTTTACGCTGACAAAGCCAAATTTGGCTAATCTCTCAGACGTATATATATTCAAAAACCTGAATATGTTGTGAGGATACAGGCATATTCCAATTCCACACTTTACGCACTAATTGTAAACACAATGCTTTTAATTTATATTACAATCAGTTTATATGGAACAAAGTTCGGAATTTAATCATACAAAGGAATCTAGAAGAGCTGTTTTGGTAAGCGTTATTGTTATTTTGGCCATTTTTCTTCTGCTCCTAATAGTATTTTCATTAGTGAAAAGAAATAGCTCCGAATACTGTCAGATATCCGAATCTAATGACTGCGATAATGAAGTTGCGGAAATAATTGGAACTATCAACGATACGTATGCTTATGCGGATGCGGGTTACAGATTCACTCCCAATTCAAATTATATAAAGACTAGAAATGCAATATATGTGAAAAATCTAAGTTTTATTGGAAACAACTTAAAATTCAGCGGTGAAAAAGAATACTTAAATCACAGCATACCATTTGGAAGTCAAATAATTGTAATAGGCAAGGTAATGAATACTGACAAGCACAGATGCACCGATAAAGATTTTGCGAATAAAAATCCAAATATATGCAAAAAAGATGGTTTTAGATTAGTTGTCTCTCCAGATATTATCTATTCTCCAACAGATAAACAATCAAAATACAGCATTATAGGCAAATTCTCGGATATAAATAAAATTAAAACAGACTGTCCGGAAAAAGCACGACTATGTGGTTTGGAAGCCGAAAACAGTTGCTTCGAAATAACTCTTGAAGACCGGGTTTGTAAAAATATCCAAAATACTTCGAATATGTTCTTGGTAAACGGCTCAACAAACAACCTTAATTCCACACTTTCGCCTTCTCAATTTTTCCAAGTAACAAGTATAAGCTATTCCGGTACCCCTGTAGATCGGGAAACCAGTAATCTGCTGGACAAATATTATTCTAATGTAAATAAAACGTTTTCTGTTTATGATGGAAACGGAATGAAAATTTCCGTTGTAGATCTAGAAGACAAAACAACCTTCAATAATTTATCTGACTATTTCGTGTCTAATAATGGCGCGTATTATTTTGAGAGTAATAAATTATATTTTTACGATTTTATTACAAAATCAAAATATTTAGTATCCGATCTTAAAGATTACATTCAGAATAAAACAATCATTACAAGTACATTACCTTCCGGAGACAGAAAAGAGCTGATTTTATTAACAAGCGAAATGCTCAGCTCCAAACCTTTTGACATTTATTTATTAAGAAATTACAAATATACCTTCTTACACTTGAATTTAAAGGATTTCGAAGAAGACAAAAAGACTATTGAACCAAAACAACTGTATAGCTCGGAATATGAGGGGTTTTTAAATCTAATATCATTTGATTTCAATAACAATAAGGCCATTGTTTATTTTACGCCGGACATTGACCAAAAAAGCGCTTGTAGAGGAAGTTATTATAAACAAATTAATCTTGATACTAAAAAAGTATTAGAAATATCACAAATCCTTACCGATTATAATAAATATTGTTACGATCCAATTTACAAGCGGCTATTTAATTCTGAAAATGGTAACACTTTAATTTTTGCACAGGACTTTAACCCTAACATCACCGGACAAAAAGTTAAAAAACTGGAAGTGTATGTTTTAGAAAATGATTTGGTTACTAAAAATGTTTACCTATCTAACGACAAAGCTTTAAACGAGCCTGCAATCAGAATCATCGATAAAAAGGATAATACTCTCACTATTACAAATACGTTAGGGGAAGATATTTTATACTCATTTAATTTAAATAATAGTGATTTTATTCTGGAAAACTTCTCTCCACTACTTGAAAGTAATATCTCAAAAGATTGCACTGATAACTCGGATTGCGAGACTGAAGACAGTAAAAAAGAAGCAACAGATTTCCTTTACAATTCATACCCCATTTTTTACAATGATACTTTTGTATACTTCATGCAATCCAGTGGGGCGAGCATGATTCCATATAAGCTGGATATTGAAAACAACACTTCAATACAACTGGCCACATTTTCAAAAAGCGTGCGAGAACAAATAGTCGGGGACAAGCTGTATTTCATAGACTGGGACTACTAAACATTTCAGTTATTATAAATAGTCTCTCAATCGCTTGCTCCTCGAAGGATGGCGAAGTTTTCTTAAAGCTTTAGCCTCTATTTGCCTGATTCTTTCTCTCGTTACACCAAATTCCCTTCCGACTTCTTCTAAAGTTCTTGACCTTCCGTCTTTTAAACCGAACCTCAACTCCAAAACTTTTCTTTCTCTGGGGTTAAGCGTATCCAAAACTTCTACTATGTGGCCTTTCAGCAATTCCTGGCTCGCCGATTCAAAAGGAGACAAACCAACCTCATCAGGAATAAATTCTTTCAGCCTTGTATCTTCCTCTTTTCCTACCGGGGTCTCTAAAGAAGTGGTTTCCTGCGAAATCTTCATTATTTCCAAAGCTTTTTCCATTTCAATACCCATTTCATTTGCAATTTCCAATGGGGTAGCAGGTCTTTCAAGCCTCTGCTCCAATTCTCTTTCGATTCTTTTGAATTTGTTTATTGTTTCAATCATGTGAACGGGAATTCTGATAGTTCTTGCCTGGTCGGCTATTGCCCTGGTAATTGCCTGTCTGATCCACCATGTAGCATAAGTAGAAAACTTAAATCCTCTCCTCCAATCAAATTTTTCAACTGCCCTCATCAACCCAATATTCCCTTCCTGTATTAAATCCAAAAATGAAAGTCCTCTTCCCATATATTTTTTGGCGATGGAAACAACCAACCTTAAATTTGCTTTAGTCAGCATGTCTGAAGACCTTTTATCTCCCTTTTCAGCTTTTTTTGCCAGCTCAACTTCCTGGGGGGCGGTCAGTAAATCAACCTTACCTATTTCTCTCAAATACATTCTCACGGGATCAGACGAAACCGCTTTATCCATTTTAATTTTTGACAAATCAATTTCATCCGCCCCCATTAGCTTTTCCGCTTCTTTGGCAGAATCTACGTCAAAAACATCAACACCAGCATCTAAAAGCTTTTCATACAACTGATCTAAAAGCTCAATATTTTCCTCCGCGTCGGGAAAAAACTCCAGCAATTCATTTACCGTAAGATATCCTTGTTTCTTTCCTTTTGTGACAAGTTTATTAAGGGCTACATCCTGCGGAATATTTGGAGCCTTAGCTACTACTCTTGCCGCTCTGGTCACTCTTACCGGTTTAACAGTTTTATCAATTATCGGCGCGGTGTCTTTTAATTTCGGCATCTCTTTTATTTCTCTTATTCCTTTATGTGAATTTACTTTTTTACTTTTAATATCAGTTTTCTTTTCTTTCTTCAATTTTTTGGTTTGTTTATACATTTAATTATGTATTTCACGAAAGTTCGTTGAATTCTTCAGTTAGTTCACGAACCAATTTTTCATTTTTTTCCAATTCGGCTTGCTTTATTCTTTGGCTTATTTCCTGTCTTTTCTTCTTGACATACGTATCCTTGAGCCGTTGAAACGAATTTTCCATCTCTTTCTTAAAGAGCTTATCGTCTTTCGCTACATAATCAAGATCCCAAAGGTACAACTCTTCGGTAAATTTCTGCAGCTCTACCGGGAGGTTGCTACTGAAGTATTTTATATCAAAATTACCCTTTTCACCAGATAAAAACTCGGAAAATCTTCTGTAAAGCTCTTTATAAGTGTCATTGCTGAAATATTTCTCATTGAGGGTATTTTGCCCATCAACATACATAAAAGTTTCAATATTGTCAAGTGGGGCCTTAAACAACAGAGCGAGCATATAAGCCTCGGGAGTTTTCCTATAAATATTTAATATCTTGTCATCATCCAGAGTCGGCGAATCTTCAGAAGCGGAAATCGCTGTCTTCCTGGAAATTAAGTCGCTTATTACGGTCTGATCTATGCCAAGTTCTTCGGACAGCAATTTTACATAGTGATTTAAAGTAACTTTATTAGAAATCCGCGAAAAAAGCGGCGTCAGTTCTTCAACTATCTTCTTTTTACCTATTGCGCTGGTTTTATCATTTTTCTTCAGGGAAGTGGCCAAATAAAAATCATATACAGGCACACTGTTGTTCAGGACATCTTCCACACCTTTTTTATCATTTTTTATCAGTTCATCAATATCCTTATATCTACCCGGTAGGGCGGCTATTTTCACATTCAGCCCCTCTTTCTCAGCGAGTTCAACTGCTCTGTATGTAGCATTAACACCCGCGAAGTCAGTATCAAAACAAAAAATCAAGTCTTTAGTATATCTTGATGTTATTTTCAACTGTCCTTGAGTTATGGACGTTCCTGAAGCGGCTATAAAGTTTTTAAATCCGGCCTGATGTGCGCTTATCACATCCATATATCCTTCAACAAAAACAGCGGTACTGTTTTTTAGGGTCATTTTTGCCTTATCCAAACCATAAATAAACTGACTTTTATGGAAAACTAAAGTTTCGCTGGTATTTAGATACTTAGGTTGCTCATCCCCCAAACCCCTACCTGCAAATCCGACTATTTTATTATCTGTTTCAACCAATGGAAAAATTACTCTATTTCTGAATTTATCTATATAGCCATCCCCAGTACTTTTTTTAACCACTGCTCCGGCGTCTATCATATCCTCAACTACATATTTTTTCTTTGACAAATACTGAAATAATAAATCCCAGCTGTTCGGAGCAAACCCAAGCTTAAATTCCTGGATAGTTTTTAAAGTTAAATTTCTCTTGTCTACAAAATACGAATACCCTATTTTTCCCGCATTATGTCTTAACAGCAAATAATGATAAAATTCCGCCGACAAATGATTAATTTCAAACAACAGCTTTTTCTTTTTGGCAAACTTATCTTCATATTCGCTTTCTATATGAACACCGGCTTTGTCTGCTAATATTTTCAATGCCTGCGGAAATTCCAGTCCTTCAATTTCCTGAATAAACTTAAAAATATCACCGGCCTTGTTGCATCCAAAACATTTAAATATCCCAAGTTCTTCGGAAACCATAAAAGAAGGGGTTTTTTCACCATGGAAAGGGCACAAACCTTTATAATTTCGCCCTGATTTTTTTAAGCTGACATAATGACCAACAACATCAACTATGCTAAGCCTTTGTTTTATTTCTTCGATAGGAGTCATCTTTAATTTGTATTACCATGAAATTATACTAAATACAACAAAACTTATATTAATTGAGATGTTATTATATTAGTAACTGAAAAGTTATATTGAAATTATTACTGAGACGGAATCAAAGCCTGCTTGTGGGAAATGACAAAAATCACTAAGAATCAAAAAAAGTTTATAAAAAACAATTATAAATCAGTTCCGTTAACCGAACTGGCTGCAAAAATCGGTATACCGGAAAAGGAAATAGTTTTTTATATCGGAAAATCCGGAAGAGACGTTAATAAAATAATCGACAAAGAAATAGAGGATCAAAACCGGGTAAAGTTCGGATCAGTAAGGGATATTTTCGAATTTATATATTCCAACCGCATAATTATTTCAATCCTTGCCGTATTGGTGTTCACTCTCTATTTCAACTCATTGAATGGGGAGTTTGTGGCCGATGACATTTTAGCTTTTAGAGATAATCCCGAAGTCAGAGATATTAAAGCTTCTTTCCAATCTCTGAACATCCAGAAAATTATATATTCCTTGTCATTTAAATACTTCGGGCTGAATCCGTCACCACTGCATTTTGGTTATGTCACCCTTCACTTTTTTATAGTTGTATTGATTTTTATTTTCTGCTCCGCACTTTTTAACAAAAAAACTGCTTTATTAGCCTCTTTGATATTTGCCGCGTCACCTGTAAATACTGAAGCGGTGGCGTGGATTTCAGCTTCTAATTATATTATAAACACAACCGGATTTATGCTTTTATCCATAGCTTATTTCTTATATAAAAATTCCGGGAAAAAAATTTACTTATTTTCAACAGCATTTATATATTTTCTCTGGGCTGTTATTTTGATAAATCATTTCTCTATAACTTTTCTGCCGCTTTTAGTCATTATTGATTTAACGGTTTTTGAAAAGAAAATCACTTTAAAAACCTTGGCCGGAAAGATGCCTTTGCTTGTACTGACCTTAATCCACTTTATTTATGTATTCGGCCAAGTCTCCACCAGAATCGGAGAACTGTCGGTCTCTACGGAAGCTAACACCAAAAACACCATGCCTTATTTGGACAGAGTCCCATATACAATTTACAGTAATATAAAACTTTTATTATTCCCAAAGACTTTATCTATATTCCATGAAGGAGACGTTATCACAGACGCCCTGCTTATTTTTATGTGGATAGTCCTGATTGCATTTATAGTTCTCATCTTCTATTTTTGGAAGAAGAAGCGCTATATTTCCGGATTATTGTTGTTTATTCCGGTTTCTTTAGCCCCCACATTTAGCCCGGTAATAGTTTCTTCATATTTTTCAGAAAGATACCTGTATTTGGGAAATATTGCTTTCTGTATTTTGCTTGCATTAGCGTTGTTAAAAATTGAAAAACAGGCAGATATTAAAAGGTTATCATTGTTCATTACAATCGTTCTGATTTCTTTATATTCTGTCAGGGTAGTAATTAGAAACACCGAATGGGAAACTCCAAAAAAACTATGGCAGGCAACAGCTGCAAGCGTACCATATAGCCCGAGGGCACACAGAGTTTTGGGTGATTTATATCTCGAGGAAGAAGACTATACCAATGCCGCGATTGAATTTGAAAAAGCTGTTGAATTAAGAAAAGGAGACTATGCAGGTGCACTTAATAACCTGGGATTAAGTTATTTAAGACTAGGAAACTTTGACATGTCAGAGAAATATTTGTTAATGAATATTCAGCAATATCCCTATATGCCACAACCTTACCTAAATTTGAGCGAGATTGAAATAAACAGAGGAAACATTCCGAAATCCAGATCGTATCTTCAAAAAGTCCTCGCGTTGGAACCGGGTAATAAAACCGCATTAAATGTATTGAGTAAGATTGATTCAGGAGAAATTAAATAAACTGAATAATTTTCGTTTATAATTTAATCATGGCAATAGATTCTATTGTTGGTCCCGCCGAAAGAGATAGAAGAGAATTATTTGAATTAGGCCTTCTAGGAGAAATTGGAGCCGGTTATCTTGGGGAAAGTCTAAAAGTATTAAAGGGTTCTGAAGCGCTAAATTCTACGGAACTTACACAGAGAATTTCCAATCATTTGTTGAAAGAAGGTCGAACGGGTTCATCAGAATATATAGGTGTATTATTCATATCCGCTCTGCTGGATAATGAGCTGAAAATGGCTGCAGCAGGTTCTTATGATCATAAAAGAATTGAGGAATTGGGATTGCCTGTTTTGATTGATATGGAGCGTACAACTCCTGAGATAATCTCCGAAGGCCGAGTAGTTTTAGTGCAAGAAGCCAGAGATGATTTATTAGGAGCCGTAAACAAATTAAAATACGCATTAGATACATATATTGGTAAAACAGCGCAAAGAGCTTCAGAATACTATTCAATAGAGTTGACCCGTAAAAAAACTTTTCTTGAACGAATAAGAGAAGCTGTCGCGACTGAACCAGAATCATTTGAAATACCATTCCACCCCAATGAAGCCGAATCGGAAAGACTCGATGGTTTATATGACAGACAGTATTTAAATAGAGAAGAGTTACAAAAAACCTTTCAAAGAGAATTAGAACAGATGATGCGCCAGAGACCCGGCATGATTGGATTGCTTACAACGGCTTCGGCATCAAGATATCTTGGGGAGATCTCCGAGGATTTAGGAGGTAAAATAACTGATCCTATTCCAGTGGACAAAATAAGATATTTACATACTTTTATGATAGGACAAGGCATGGCTGAACTTAATATTTATCCTGGATTTGGAAATGCAATTGAGGATAGTGTCAAACGGGATCTGATTGCTGCGCAAGCAGTATCATAAACGGCCTCCTCAAATTTCTTTTTTCAGTACCGAATTTACAAAACTGCAAGTCCATATTGGCGAAAATTTATCGTAGTCTGAAAATTTCTGTCCCCGCCCTGTAGAACTTTCTTTGCATGATTGCAATAGTTCAGGACTTTTATATGGAATAGAATCACATATACCTGATTCATTCCTCCAATTTGCGACTGCTCTATAACAATCATAAAGCCATGCTTTTTGTTTCTCCGTATCTTTAAGCTGATTTTCTACCCAAAAGTACCCTTTTTCTTACCTTTCAATCGGCACAGACCGAGATCTCCTGCTTTTATTGCCATCCAACCAAGACAATGATCTTTATCTGAATGTGAATTACATAAGGTCGGATTGTTTTCAAACCAAGCTCTTTCTGATATACAAACATCTTTCTGTAATTCGACTACATCATTGTTTGGCCGCACGGTTTGTCCAAATAATCTAGTACAGTCAACTCCTTTATAGTGAGTTGCTAATAATTGCGCTTCCGAATTCCCAGTATTTAGTGGATTTATACCAACAAACGGCCTAAATTTATAAATAATAGCAACTATTAAAACAAAGGCCATTATTAATATCAGTATTAACACTTTTGTCTTTTTGTTCATAATTTTACAAATTATCAATTTTTTCTGCTGTTTATTAGAGTATTTTTATTTTAACAATATTTCAATAGAACTGTCTAAAGCTTCCGGCATTCCGCTTCGCGGAACAAAGATAAAAAATTCCAATTTGCGCTTAAAATCGGCTGGCGAGCCCTCGCAGACGGTGAGCCAAACCTTTCTTTTTCTAATTGGCGGGGGGCGTGGGACGTACTTGGAACTTTTTTCGAACAAAATCAGCTACTGTATAAGCAAATATTTTGAAGTTATAATGCAGACATGACTAAGGATGAAAAACCATTAAATGATGAGGCTGAGCCAAAAGAGCCAATCAAAGATGAAACCACAGATTTATTGGGGTTGTACAAACTGGGAAGTCCAACAAAAGATGATATTAAAACAGCGTTAGAACAACATTATGCAAGATTTGGCAGAGTAGGCTTTAATGCTGAAGTGGATGAAAATACGGTAGATAATTTCTATTCACATTTCACAAGAAATTCTCGCGAGTATTTAGAAGCAGAATTGCATTTTATACAAGAAGTTTTAGCTAGCGATTTAGCTGACATTGCTGAACAAGGATACTCCAGAGCCAGAATATTATTACCAGAACAAGAGTATCAAACTCCACAAGCAGTATTTCTCTTGAATGGAAAAAGAACAGATGCAAAAGTCATAGGAAATGGCCAATTTGGTATCAACTTACAAAATTTATTCAGCAAAGCATATTCTAGAGAAACTAAAACTTATAACATGCAAAGAGCAGTACGTATTATTAGAAATAACGCAGCTCATGAAGCAACACATGTTTTGGTGGAACAAATAGAACACAGTGAAGATGATAGAGTGAACTCATTAATTAGTGGGGCATTTAATGAAGGACTAGCTACATTTGCACAGGAAGAACTGGATTTTGCATGGAGCAGGGATTATTTACGCGATAGTGAAAATACATTGGAAATAATTAGAGCGACATTTAAAGGCGACCCCTACGAAAAGATAATTGCGGATTTATGTAATATGGAATCTTTAAAAAAGCATAAGCCCGAAGAGATACAAACAGCGCAAGATCTAATCTCTAAAGGTCCTATTTCAGATGAGGTATTCCGTGCAACTTTACGTCAGTTACTAGTAGATAAAAATGGTCCATTATACTATGCAGGATACACTGTGTGGAGAAAAATATACGAAACGAAAGGTATTGAAAAAGTTAGAGAAATCGTGAAAAAAGGGCCAAAAGCATTTGCGAAGTTTATGTAAAATTTTACATAATGTTCCAAAGTACTAAACACCTACCACACTTTAGAACTTATCAGCACTTCAAAAAGTAGTGATTTTGATAATTGGCGGAGGGAGTGGGATTCGAACCCACGAGGGGATTACTCCCCAACGGCCTTTCCAGAGCCGCGCACTAGGCCTCTATGCGATCCCTCCAAGGCTGTAATTGCAACAAGATTTTAACATAAAGTTGGTGCCGGGTAATGTTACACGGTACGCACAATAAAGCCGCACTCCACCCCTCCACTTGCATAAATTTTTACCACAGGTATGATTTATTTATGGCAAAACCTAAAATATTCGCATTTCTGGTTATATCGGCAACGCTTTTTACAACTATATCTTATCAGGCACACGCAGTGGAAAGTACATCCACAAATACGAAAAATCCGAACATTCTCCCAAATATTACAAAATTCAGTGACATTAAAGATAATCTCAAAAATAACTTTCAGAATAGAATTGCCAAAAGATGTGAAATAATAACCAATAATATTGATAATAGAATTAATGCTTATAACAACAAAAAGAATGCGCATATAAAAAGGTATGATAATCTCAAAAATCTCATACCAAAAATAATTAAAAATCTTGAAGAAAAGGGTTACGACGTAACACAATTAAAATCAGCATTAAGTGAATTTGATGCAAAAATAATTAAATACACCGCCGATTATAAAGCCTTTATTGATGCTTTGAAAAACACTCAAAATTTTGCGTGTGGAGAATCGGAAGGGGACTTTTTAAATGCACTGGAAGATGCTAAAACCGCACTCCAGACCGTAATGCTGGATACCAGAGACATTCACTATTACTACCAAAATGTATTTAAAAAATTGATATCCGATCTAAGAGAACAAAATCCTCTACGATCACAGGATAATTTATAAAATTTTTCGCGTTGCGAAATATAAAAGGAGTTAAAAATGGAAAACATGGAATCTCAAAAACCTGAGAAACATACTGATTTAAAGCATTTACTTACAATCGTTCTATTGCTGGTGCTTGTGGGTGTACTTGTAGTCTGGATATATGTAGCTGCCGGTCCCGGTATTTTTACCACAAAATTAAGCAACATGGGTAACAAGCCGGTAAATGTAACAAAGGACTTAACCGAAGCAGACGATTCAAATGGCAATTCTGTAAAAAATGACCAACAAATGGAGGAAGAATTAAAATTGTTGGATGAAAATTCCGATTTAAACGATATAGATGAAGCCTTGAATCAATTAGAACAAGTAGATTTGTCCGACATAGAACAAACCTACCAATAATAATTATAGAATAGTTTGTTTTACTTTCCGGTGACAGTCCGGTACTTTATAATTTGAATTAATAAATTTGTAGATTATAATAAATCTCTGATGCCAGTAAAAATCAATGAAAATATTAAAAACACCGCTCTACACGTTGCAATAATCCCTGACGGCAACAGACGATGGGCAACAAATAAAGGACTTTCCCCTATTCTGGGTCATAAAAAAGGCGCGGAAAACTTTGAGGTTTTGTGTGATACAGCTAAGGAATTGGGTGTGAAATGTATTACATTATGGGGCTTCTCGACAGAAAACTGGAAAAGAACCGAAGACGAGGTCGATAATGTTTTTGCTTTGGCTCGGGAACTTATTAAAAGGTATAAAAAAAAGTGCCTTGACGAGAAAATACGATTAATACATTTGGGAAGAAAAGACCGCTTCCCACCCGATTTGACCAAAACTATAATTGAACTGGAAGAGGAGACTAAAGATTTTGATAGTTTTATTATGGGAATGGCAGCAGATTACGGCGGACATGATGAGTTGATCAGAGCGATTGATAAACTCCGCGAAAAAGGACTGGAATTAAAAGATGAAAATATAGAAAAGTGTTTGGACACCAGTGAAATGCCGCAGATAGATTTAATCATAAGAACAGGCGGCGAGGTCAGACTAAGCGGATTTATGTCCTGGCAGGCTGCTTACGCGGAATTATATTTCAGCGATATACTATTTCCCGATTTTGGCCCCGAAGAACTAAAAAAAGCCTTAGAAAGCTATTCAAAGAGAGACAGAAGGTACGGAGGAAATTCTGTTAAACAGGCAAATAATCAATAGTCAACTAACACACCCTGCTTCGCTTTTTCAGCATTCTTCTCTTGTCTTTATTTTTTTGTGCATCCCGTTTCTTTTTATAAGGCATAACTAAAACATTTTACCAGATTTTATACTTATAAGCTGATAAAATTGAAAGAATGACAAAAACCATAAACTCTCTAAAACTCCATTCGGACCTGATTTTGGTTTTTATATTAGGATTTGTTTTAAGAATTAAAGATATAGTGAGGGACGATTTTTGGTATGATGAAGCCTTTACCGGCTTGCTGATACAGGCTCCCCCGCAGGAGTTCCACCAGATACTGATCGGTGACGTCCATCCGCCTTTTTATATGTACGTCGCTAAGGTCTGGTCTTCAATTTTCGGAGTTACGGATTTCTCCTTAAGGTTTCTCTCACTTATTTTCGGAATGATTATTATATATGTTGTTTACAAACTCGTACTGGTTTTATTCACAAAGAAAGAAATTGCAGTAATAGCGGCATTTCTAACTGCGGTTAATCCATTTAATGTCGGATATTCTTACGAAGGTCGCTCTTACACCCTTTACGGATTAATTGCTCTATTAACTTTTTATGCTCTCTATACAAAAAAATATAATTTCTTCGTTTTGGGTTTATGTATCATGATTTACACCCATTATATGAGTTCTGTGTTTATTTTATTACTAGTAATTTACTATTTGATAAAAACAGTTCTTGAAACAGGAAATAAAAATCCATTTACTTTAAAACCTATCGGAAAAAACGTAATTAGATTAATTCCTTTCATAATATTTTATATTTATATCTACAATAACGGAATCACTACAAGTATTCGGAATCAATATATTGAGTGGGCTGACAGAAGCGCTTTTTACAACATACCGGACACATTCACATCATATTCTTACGGGGTTAAAGTAAAACAGCCGGGAAAAAGCCAGGCTAATCATATAGATTTCATTCTGGATGAAAATAAATTGGGAAGAATAATATTAATCCTTTATGTTGTATCGGGGTCTTTAGTATTAATTTTAAGTTTAAAAAACAAAAATAGAATAGAGCCGTTTTTGCTGTGTTCATTATTATTTCTTCTGCCTCAACTTATCTTAATCATTTACGGTATGCAAACAAACAAAAACGTATATGTTGAAAGGTATATTTTCCCGTCTTCGCTGTTTTTCATCATCAGTGCCTCCTATATAGTTACCTACAAAATAAAATTTGAAATAACAGCACTAATAATACTTTTTTACTTATTTACAGTATCAAAAATACAACCTGTGAATACTTATTATAAAGGGATGAAGAATTTGTATAATAACTTTAAAGACTATAACGGCGAACTTATTTTTACTTCTCCGGCTGATTACACAATTGCCAGATATTATTTTAACGACTACGAAAAAGTAAAATTGATGGATCCTAAAAACCCGAACGAAAGGTATTTATGGTGGTGGTTTGTATATGAAAGTTCCGCTCCGAAAGAAACTACCGGCGCTTTATTTATAACACCAGACGACAGCAGAATGACCGAGGATTATGTAAAAGTAGATACAGGCAAGGAAACAGGTACTTACAAAATCTATAAAAAGAATAATTAATTTACCAGTCTAACCGAAAATTTCAATCTTCTGGTTTTTCCGTTTTCATCTTCAATTTCCATTCTTCCGCTCTCTCTGTAATAATCTATTAATTCCTGAGACAGAGCATCCCGATTGTCTTTAATCTCAAGTCTTTTATCTTTCATCTGCTCCGTAATATTTCTGAACATTTTATTTTCCGATATCTTTGCTTTTCTTTCCTGTGAGGCTTCTTTGATTTTCACGACCTCCTCCAAAACACTTTGATACTCCGAATCATTCTCAAGAATTTCATCAAGATGAACTTTCAACCCATTTAATTCCATATGCAAATCTGAAATTATTTTTAATCTTTTATCAATCGCTTCTTTGTTCATAGCACCAAAATAGTGTATCACAAATCAGCATGGGTTTGTCCAGTAGTTAGTGTTTTTACAAATTGGTATTATTGTGATTACAAGGTGATTAAATTTCCAGAAAGTTAAAATGAAAGTTGTTACCGGCAAATCAATAAAAGAAGTGGACAAAAACGAATTAGTAAATATCCTGAATGCTTATAAAAAAGTGGAAGTTGACTTGGGCACCGGTGACGGACGATACGTTTATAAAAATGCCAAAGAAAACAGCGGTACTTTGTTTATTGGAATAGAACCTATACAAAAACAGCTTGAGAACTATTCGCGCAAATCTCAAAAGGAAAATATTACTAATGCCATATACATACTGGGCTCTGTTGAATATTTTCCGGATGAGCTGCTAGGAACTGCGGATAAGCTGACAATTATTCTTCCATGGGGTAGCCTGCTGCAAAGTATAACTAACCCAAACTACGAAAAGAACTCCCTGATATCAAATATTTTAAAAAGTAATGGAATCTGCGAAATAGTTCTTGGTTATTCTCAAGAATATGAACCAAATGAAACAGAAAGACTGGAGCTGGAAAATCTTTCGGTGGAATATTTAAAAAGTACAGTAATACCGATATTCGAGAAAAATAATTTACACCTCACAGAATTCGGATCTTTAGGTAAAAAAGACTTAAAACCAATTGAATCAACTTGGAGTAAAAAATTAAGCTTTGGAAAAAACCGCCCGCTGTATCAATTAAAATTCAAAAAGATGTTAAACTAAATTAATGAATTTAAGACCTTTAAATATTAAGGAATTTCCCAAAGCACTTCCATTAAAAAAACTACTCGGTCCAAGCTTTATATTACTAGGTTTAGGACTCGGAAGTGGTGAAGTAATATTATGGCCGTTTTTGGCATCTAATTTTGGCTTGGGTATTATATGGGGCGCAATTATCGGAATCACTTTTCAATTTTTTATGAATTTGGAAATAGAAAGATATGCTTTAGTAAACGGTGAAAGTATATTTGTGGGGTTCGCACGAAAATTAAAATGGCTTCCGTTCTGGTTCATATTTTCAACTTTTATTCCTTGGATATGGCCCGGAATCGCCGCTTCTTCGGCAAAATTATTCGGAGCAATATTAGGATATGAAAATACCGGTGTACTTACTATTATTTTGCTGGTTTTAATAGGGCTCATTTTGTCTCTCGGTCCGATTTTGTACAAAACTGTCGAGAACCTCCAGAAAATTCTCATAGCAGTTGGAATTCCCTCAATATTTATTCTTACAATAATACTCGCAAATGAATCAGCCTGGGGTAATTTAGCTAAAGGTGTAGTGGGTATCGGAGAAAACTACTTTTTGCTTCCGTTGGGAATACCACTGGCTACATTTTTAGCCGCATTCGCTTACTCAGGCGCCGGAGGAAACTTAAACCTGGCGCAATCTTACTATATTAAAGAAAAAGGTTACGGCATGGGAAAGTATTCCGGAAAGATTACAAGTCTTCTGACCGGTAAAAAAGAATATGTATCTTTAACAGGCTCTACTTTTGAAACCAATCCCGAAAACATAGCTGAATTCAAAAGATGGTGGAAAAATATAAACTTTGAACACTTTTTGGTATTTTGGCTCACCGGAACGATAACCATTTTACTTTTAGCACTTTTGTCTTATTCAACAACTTATAATACAGGACAAAGTGTTTCCAATATAAACTTTGTTATAAGCGAGGCGAACGTAATTGCAGAAAGACTCGCACCATTTATGGGAACTTTTTTCCTTATGATCACCGGATTAACTTTATTCGGAACCCAGCTGACAGTTTTTGACGCCACAAGCAGAATACTTTCGGAAAATATAATTTTAGCTTCGGGGGGGAGGCTTTGGGAAAAACATATCAGACCAACTTATTACATCGTTCTGTGGCTACAGATACTAGCTGGTATATTTGTACTATTGCTTGGATTCACCGAACCTTTGCAATTGGTAGTTACCGCCGCGGTATTAAACGCTTTTGCAATGTTTGTGCACGTAGGTCTTACTTTGTGGCTAAATAAAACAAGCTTAGCATCGCAGTTAAAGCCTTCGGGATGGAGAGTTGCAATAATGACTGCCGCATTCTTGCTTTACGGAGGATTCAGTATTTATACAATAGCCGATAAATTATTTTAACGACCTTTGGGCAAATTTAACACTTTGTTAATGATCTTTGAGGTTGACCCGGTATCTATAGGAAGTTCATCAACTAATACAAAATTAATCCCTTTTAATTTAGCCTTTCTGGTTTCCAGTCTTTTTTTATACCCAAAAGTATTTCCATAAGTAATTAATTTAGGATTTATCTTTTTATATAAGTCTAAATAATAACTATCTTCCCACGGCACCCTTCCTTTTATTAAGAAAACAAAATCAACTGCTCTGTTACCGATTAAAAGCTGGATTCTTTCGTTCTCATTAATAATAGGACCGTTGGGATTTTTGTATTTTCTAATTCTTTCGTCCGATTCTACTCCAACTATTACCGTTTCACCCCTTTTCTTAGAAGCTTGTAGTAAATGCAAGTGTCCCGCATGCATTAAATCAAGGTAATAGCCTCTCATGTGATATCACAATAGTAATAAACATTTCATTTATTGGCAACTGGCCGGAGGCAAAAAATAAAGATTAATGATATTATCACTTCATTACGTCGGGGTGTGGCGCAGTTGGCTAGCGCACCAGTATGGGGTACTGGGGGTCGGAGGTTCGAGTCCTCTCACCCCGACCATGAAATTTCTTGACACAACATTGCATATTCAATAAACTAACCATATCATATATCGAGTGTAGATGATTAATATCATCGAACAACGAGGCGTTGAAAGGCACGCCTACAGTAATGAGTAATCATTAGGAGACTCGATGGCCAGCATTAAAACTCCATTTGGGAGTTTTTTTGCTTCTATTAACCATTAAAACAGATTGCAACTTCGCTCCCTTTAGTCGACCAAAAAGTAGAGTTAGTTATAAAATTACTGAAGGCTTAACTGAATTTAAAAAAGTAACTTCTACACTTCCAGCACAATATTTATGAATCAGCTTCGACAACTCATAAGTAGCTTGCTCAATAACAGAATTTTCAATAGGTGGTATACCCTCCAAAACAACTACAGCATTTTTTGTATGTTCTTCAAGCTTGGTTCTGTCCCCCTCTCTCCAATTCCATCTTCTACAAACTACTCCCAAATTGTCTTTGTAAACCACCTCACCTTTAAGAGGAGTGTCATTTTCTGTCTGCCCCAAAGCAACAAAGGGTTCCGTACCATCCGCATAAGCTAAAACCAAATCGCCTTTTATAGTATCTAAATCTTCTCCCCCCACAGTGAGTGTATACTTCAACGAAATATAGTTGTACAAATCAACAAGTTTATTTATATGCTTTAATTCTCTACCATTCAGAACCATTCTAAGTAATGCTTCTGCCGAACATCTAAATTCTCGAGGCTTTGCACCAAACTTTGAGTAGGCTTCTCTCCATGGAATAATATGGGGATGCTGAGTAACATCCAAACCTTTGTAACGCAATTTTGTCTCTGACTGAATTTCTTTAAGCAGCCTGTCAATGTCGGTATTATTACCTTCATTGTCTATATCTTTTACTACAATCAAACCAATAAACAACTGAGGGTAATCTTTTAATATATGGTCATTAATAATAAATTGCATCTTAAACTTAGTGTAGTACAAATTTATAAATCTTCAAAAGGTTGAGTTGTTTTGTATATGCTAATGATAAAATAATTGCAAACGTCGCCAACTATTTCGACTAAAGAAATTTATTTTAAGGTGTAAGTCTATTTACCCCGCGATAAAGATATGTAACATCGCGGACATTGCTCATACCTAACATCTTCATTAATATCCTTGTTGGTCCCGGAGCAAATCCCCCATGAGGCGGGCAGCCATATTTAAAGAAATTTAAATAATTCTCAAAGGGTTCCAGCTCAAATCCGTTTTCTTCTATTTGCTTTTGTAACTGTTCATATCTATGCTCTCTTTGAGCGCCGCTTGTTATTTCCAAACCCTTATACAGCAAATCAAAACTTTTAGTTATAGTTGGATCTGATTCATCGCGCATACTATAAAATGCCCTGACTGATGTCGGCCATTCGTGAATAAATACAAATTCATGACCTTCTTTCTTTTCAATATATTCAGCAATAGCACGTTCTTCTTCCGGACTCATATCTTCACCTCTTTCATTTGGCACACCTAAATCTTTGAGAATGCTCTTCGCTTCCCTTAATGTTAGTTTTGGAAAAGGTGTTTTCGGAACTACTATTTCCTGGTCAAATGTTTCCTCTATTTCACGCCCATACTTCTCTTTAATAGCCGAAAATACAGCTACCAGCATCTTTTCTTCCTCTTCCATTAACTCTAAATGTGATTTTACGAATGATATTTCTACGTCATACATTGTAAATTCTGTATCATGTCTGCTTGTAAAGGAGGGATTTGCTCTGAAGACCGGACCAACTTCAAAAACTTTCTCAAAGCCCGCCGCCATGCCCATTTGCTTATACAGTTGTGGTGACTGAGCAAGATAGGCTTTTTTGTCAAAATATTTAATCTCAAATAATTCTGACCCCGACTCTGTAGACGTAACAACTGTTTTAGGAGAGTGGATCTCTATATATCCATTAGAGACACAATAATCCCTGAAAGCCTGTTCCATTGTTGTCCATACTTTAAAAATAAGTGAGTTTTCCGGTTTCCTTAAATCAATCCAGCGCCAATCAAGTCTTTTAGCTTGATCTGTTTCTCCAGTACTTTTTTCGACAACAGGAATAGGTAATTCAGGATAAGCTTTTGATAATGTTTTTATTTCATTTACGCTAACTTCAATTCCGGAAGGTGCCTGCTTTTCTTCTTTAACAATACCGATAGTTTCGATTACTGATTCTAAAGTTAGACCGGCTACTGAATTAAATGCTTCCAAAGAACTTTTAGAGATAACCAACTGTACTATTCCTGTTATATCTCTTAGCACTATAAACTTTATACCCCCCTGATCCCGTATTGTTTGAACCCACCCCTGCAATAGGACTTCTTTTGACACTTTTGAAGCAATATCTTTTATATACGTTCTTTTCATAAAACTCCTAATAGTGATTTCTAGAGATAAGAAATAAAAAAAACGCCCTCACTAGTATATCAATTATTTAATATTACCTTAAAATAAGTTAGTTAATATCTGTAATGATTCGCTTTATAAGGACCTTCCATTTTCACTCCTATATAGGCTGCCTGCTTTGCATTTAATTTTGTCAGCTTCACTCCCAGTTTTTTAAGATGCAACCTTGCAACCTCCTCGTCTAATTTCTTCGGCAGTGTATATACTCCCACTTTATATTCATGCTTCCATAGGTCTAATTGAGCCAAAACCTGATTTGTAAAAGAGTTTGACATCACAAATGACGGGTGTCCCTTTGCGCAGCCAAGATTGACTAACCTGCCTTCAGCTAAAATGTATAGGCTTTTTCCTGTATCAAAGTCATATCTATCAACTTGAGGCTTTATATTCACCTTTTTGGCGCCTTTATAAGCATTCAACGCATCAATTTGTATTTCGTTATCAAAGTGCCCTATATTACAAACTATAGCGTTATCTTTCATTTTTTTCATGTTATCTAAGGTTATTATGTCGCAATTCCCTGTCGCTGTAACAAATATATCTCCTTCGGCTAAATTGTCTTCCACCGTAGAAACCTCAAAACCTTCCATAGCTGCCTGAAGTGCACATATTGGGTCTATCTCGGTTACAACAACTCTTGCCCCAAAACCCCTCATTGATTGGGCACAACCTTTACCGACATCGCCGTATCCGCAGATAACAACCACCTTACCGGCAACCATTACGTCTGTAGCTCTTTTAATACCATCAGCTAAAGACTCCCTACATCCATACAAGTTATCAAATTTACTTTTTGTAACTGAATCGTTTACATTCATTGCAGGAAACAGCAATTTGCCGGACTCATTCAACTGATATAAACGATGAACTCCCGTTGTGGTTTCTTCGGAAACTCCTTTAAAGGTTTTTAAGGTCTTGTGCCAGAAATCAGGATTTTCCTTTGAAAGTTCTTTTAAAAATTTATTTACATGTTTCAACTCCTTGTGGTCATTGTCTTGTTTCAAAATCGAATTGTCTTCTTCGGATTTATAACCTCTATGAAAAAAGAGTGTAGCATCTCCCCCGTCGTCTACTATAAGGTTTGGCCCAATACCACCGGGAAAAACAAACGCTTGTTTAGTACACCACCAATATTCTTCCAGTGTTTCACCTTTCCAGGCAAAAACCGGAATACCGGCTTTGGCAATTGCAGCGGCGGCTTGATTTTGAGTTGAAAATATATTACATGAAACCCAACGTACATCGGCTCCAAGAGCAACTAAAGTTTCAATCAACACTGCGGTTTCTTTAGTCATATGAAGTGAACCTACTATTCTTGAGCCTTTTAATGGTTTTTCCTTGCTGTATTTTTCACGTGTAGCCATCAATCCGGGCATTTCATTTTCCGCCATTCTTATTTCATGCCTTCCCAATTCGGCAAGAGTAATATCGGCAACTTTAAAGTCATTTTGGTTCGCAGTTTTTTTGTTTATCATAAAAATATATTAACGTGTTTTGTTAAATACGTCTAATATAATTTAGATCGTTTTCCGAAATAGTATATCCTTGTCCACCGTGATGTTTGGTGCTTAAAGCCCCAAGATAAGATCCTATTTTGGCTGACTTTTCAATATTTTTACCTTCAGCTAGACCATGTAACAAACCGGCTCTGAAAGCATCTCCAGCACCAGTCGCTTCCATAACTTCCACATTAATTGGATCAACCATTATTACTCCATTATTTGTATAAATTTTCGAACCCTTCGGCCCCAAAGTCTCAATGATAATTTTATTTCTATCTATAACATCAGAAACGCTTAATCCAAGTTCATTCAGCAATATCGGAATCTCAATTTCATTCCCAATTACAATGTCGGCTAAATCCAGTGAACTTTCCAAATCTTTTAAATTGAAAAAATTAATTACGGGACCAGGGTCAAAGATAATTTTTGTTTTATCGTTTAGCTGCTTAAGCTCGACGATATGCTTAGCCATACTGGCAGATGTACCGGGAGAGAATATGGCATACCCAACATTAGAAAAATCCGAAATTGTATCTTTCAAAGAATATTTGTGAAATTCTTCATGCGCATTTGGCTGCCATACACCAATTAGATCTTTGTTGGAATCCGACACTGCATAGTACGCGGCTGTATACCTATCTTCCAATGTAACAGTGTAGTCTTTAACACCCAGACCACTTAGATATTTTCCATAATCAAGTTTATAGTCGGCACCAACAACGCTGAAAACCGCGCAATCCGTATGTAGACTGCCAAGACCATAAGCAATATTTCCCGCTATACCTCCATACATTTTTCTCAAGTCTTTAGCCGTAAATAGCAAATCCAGGTTTTTTATCAACCCTGATTCTAAAACAATCTTATCTTTTATTGCCCCGTGAATTTCAAATACCAAATCGTAACCGATTGACCCTACCACAAGTATTTCAAACATATGGGTATTATACTCATTAAACATATTTAAGAAAAAAACTTCATTTTAATTAAAGTAAACCCATACTTCAGTTCACCTTATAAACGGCACCTATTTCCACACCATCAACAGCTACTTTGTATACTTTTTTGGACTCTTCCAGTACAACACCTGATCTAAAATTTGTTAAATAATAATCGGAATTAACCATACTGTCGGTTAAAACAAACTTTTGGGGGGTTTTCGACATTCTTAAATTTGTCTCCCCCGGAAAAGTATCAATATACACTTTAATATTTTCTCTTCCGTCAAAGTCCGATAAGAAGTCATAAAGCTGCTTATATACCAATCCCCAATAGTCTAAGCTGAATTTATTTGATATTTCTGCTTTCCCACCAGCCAAAATATTAAAAAAGACATTTTGGTTCGGGTGCCATTTATTAATAAATAATACTGCCTGAGCCAGATTAATATAAACTAAAGTTATTATGAATATTTTAATAACTGTAACCCTTGAGTCTAAAATATATTTTAATCCGCTAATGGAAATCAAAATAAATCCGGGATATATAAAAAACATCTGTCTCCATCCATCATACAAAGTTGATTTCAGGTATATTACAGTCATAAGCGGCAATACAAACCACAAGATAAGAAATAACTTATAGGTATTATTAACAGGACTTTTAAAGAAAGTAAGGACTCCGCTTATAAAAAGAAGTACTTGGGTATACGGAATGGTAAGCATCATCCAAAAGGGAACATAAAACCACGGGATCTTATTTCCGGGAATTGTTTTACCTAAAAATATAGTTGAAGATGTCTCATGAAAATTTTTCATTTCATTAAAGGAGTTTGTAAATTCTTTAACAGGATTTTTCCACAGTAATGGCCACAATACAAATGTAAATACTACTATGGAAAATATATAAAATAATAAAGGTTTAACTTTATCTGCTTTGAGGTTTGGTATTAATACTAAAAAAGTGATAACCGGAACAAATACACCCACAATTCTTATGGTTATAGCTAAAGCACAAAAAATACCTGCTATTAATGCTTTTTTTGAACGAGGGTCCTTTAAAAACTTTAAAGAAAAATAAGAGGCAATAATGACTCCGCTCATCAGAACAGCATCCTTGGAATTATAAAAAGAATGCGCAAAAATCAACGGCGAAAATGCTAAAAAGGAAACTGCTGTCATGCTTATAAACCTGTTCTTAAAGATGGTTCGGGTGAGTTTATAAAAAAACAAATACCCGATAAAATTAAAAATAAAAGTAAATAAATGGCGAATTTGATAAATCTCTTTTTCCGAAGTTAAATTTAAAACTTTTTCTATAACAACTAAAATAAATTCAAATACCGGTCCGTAATATTTTTCGGAGGATTTAAACATCTGATCGGACCCGTTAAAAATATAATTATAAACCGCCAGACCGAACTTTCTTTGAATTGGTTCATCCCAAGATACACCATAATCTTTATATGAGACCATTCCTATTAAAAATAAAATTAAAAAAAATACAATTGTCGTTGTTTTGCTCATAGTAATTCCCTATGTTAAATGAATATTACCATTAAAGAAATTGCTGGAAATTTTCACCGGATTAAGGTATTTTGCTAATAGATATATGCTTAAAAATAAATTGTGGTCTGCAAAAGTAACAAAAGAGAGCAATGCTTTGGATTTAGACAAGGGGGTTTTCACTTGGAGTAACGCCAGAAAAATCGCTCTGTCTCTCAAAAGATCTGCCGAGAAAAGCCAAAAACGCAAGGCTAAAACATTTCAGTCCGCAATGTCAATGCTAAACTTTTATATTAACCGGGCAGGAAAAAACCTAAGCAAAGAACGGAAACAAACTTTAGACAATGCAAAAGCAGAGTTAAGAATGTTATTTGGCAGAGAATAGTTTTTCTAATTAAACTCTAAACAAGTTCATTTATTGAATCACTTAAGAGCTAGTCGTCAACCGCTCCCTTATTAAAATATAAATATACAAAAGAATCTTTATAAAAATTGAACGGATAGTCGATTTTAAAACTACTTACCAAGCTGTAATTACTTCCTTCCTTGGCGCGGTCAAAAGCTTTGTATGTAAAATGATAAATTCTGTCCCTCGATTCATTAGGATAAAGCTGCCGCCATGAATGGTCGGCGCTTATTTTATTTTTTGGCACATTTTCCGTTTCAGATATTTTTTGCGATTCACTCCAAATGTAGCGGTTAACCAACATAAAGTCCGCAGTAAATTGATACCCGAGAAATAGCCAAAAAACAAGCGTGAAAATTAAAACAGTCATTGAAAACCTTTCGGAACTGAATTTCATCAAAGACACTATCATTATCAATCCGGATATAACAACAGGGAGAAGATAACGATCAAATAGCCGGGGTGAAATCAATAATATTCCTATAAATATCAGAGAATAAAATAAAGTCATTTTCTCGATTTTTTTCAAATTCACAAAAACAAATGCTAAAAATAAAACAAAAAGCCACTTCCCAGACAGCTCTAAGACTCCAAATAGGTCGAAATATCCCGGAAATATATACTTGTCCCCCGGAAGGTTATCTTCAAAGACTCCCTTGCGGGTGAAAATATTTTCCAGATAGGGAAACTTCGGAGATACAACCTCATAATTCGTTTCACCTTCTCTTGTTCTTAATGTAAATTTGATATTTTCGGGTTCAAACTTTTTTTCAAAGAACCAAAACAGGAAAACCGAAAGTAAAATCATAACAAATATTTTAGGGTTCTTCCTTATAGTGCGGTATATAAAACTAACTATAAAAGGCGCCAGAAATACCGAAATATAAATTCCGAATATATAAATTCTGGTGACAACTCCGTCTACATCATTTAAGTTCGAAAGTGAAAGCCTTCCGTCATACATTTGAGGAGTTTGAGGAAACACAAAAAAGTGGAATAAAACAAAAAATATAAAAACTGCAAATTGCACAAATGACCACTTATATTTTCTTTTATAAAATAAATCCAGCGAGGCGGCCAGGGGAGTAAACAGTCCGAACTGCCTGACTCCGTAGCTTAGAAAAAACAAAAGATTGGTAATAATAAATTTTCGGCGTGTAGGTTTTCTTGCGAAAGAATAATATGACCAGAGCGAAGCCGCTAAAAAGAAAATGAAATAATTTTCCGACATAAAACCCCAGGAAGAGTAAAGAAACAGTGGATTAACAAATATGAAAAGTCCTGTTAAAAAGGACGGTAATACTTTAACTTCAAAAAACGTGTATAAAATAATAGACAAAAGCCAAACTGCTCCTATTGAAATAAGTAAGGTCAGAACAGGCATCGATCCTATTCCGAATAAATTAGCAAAGACCATTCCTAATAATCCTTGAGTGTAAAATGTAGAACCTAAATAAGGATCCAGAGTAAAATCAAAATTCAAAAATTGGGCAACCATGCGGTAGTGAGTGTATTCGTCGTTCTGCATATAGTTGACTCTCAATGCTACCGGAAACAAAAGCAATAGAACTCCAAACCATGCAAAATTAAGCATTAAGAATTTTTTTCTTTCGGGAAAAATATTAAGCAGATGTACAGTTTCCCTTACCGCTTTCTTTATTACAGTTGATGAGTCGCCGGTAGAATTTCCATATTGACGTTTTTTATGAGTCACAGGAACTTGAGCAAATTTAAAATCTAAGTTGTAAGCTTTAAGAAGTAATTCGGTTGAAATTAATCCGCCATTTGACTGTAGTGGCAAAACTTTATTTAATACTTCCTTCTTAATCAACTTAAATGCACAATCTGTATCTTTAATAAAACTTGGAAAATCGAAAAACAATTTATTCCAGACTTTCAATAGCCACGTAATTAATTCGCGTTTAAATCCTTCTGCGCGCGATTTTCTATATCCTATTATCAAATCGTTTTCTTCAGTGTGTTCGATTAATTTTTGAAGCTCACCCAATTCAAACTGCAAATCTCCGTCTGAATAAAATACCCATTCATACTTCGCAATATCAAAACCAGTTTTCAAAGCCCCTCCATATCCGCGGTTCTCTTGAGAAACAACTTTCACTCTTTCGTTCTTTTCTGCAATTTCCAACGCAATTTTCAATGTTGCGTCTGTACTGCCGTCATTGACTAAAATAATCTCGTATTCATTTGTTAAGTTCGGGATTTCTAAAAGCGCTTTCTCCACTAATGGAATTACATTTCCTTCCTCATTAAACAGTGGAAAAAATACCGACAGGCGGTTAAGCTTTTTACGCATGAAAATAGTATACAGCCTAAATATTCATATAGATAAATGCAAATAGATGAAGTAAAATCTTAGTATTACAAAATTATTAAGATATGCGAATATATTAGGTTTTCATAAATTTTTTCGCAAGTCTATTAAAAAAAGGAGCTTATATGAATCCTATAGTACATTTTGAACTACCCGCCAAAGACAAAGAAAGATCTAAAAAATTTTATTCCGAGGTATTCGGATGGAAATTGGAAGACTACCCGGAAATGAATTACACAATGGTGTATACATCAGATGTGGATGAAAAATACATGCCCAAAACTCCGGGTACAATTAACGGCGGCATGATGTCCACTGGCGATAACGGCGGGACTTTTCCAGTGCTGGTAATTAGTGTACCGGATTTGGATGAATACATTAAAAAAGTAGAAGACGCAGACTGCAAGATAATCATGCCCAGAACGGAAGTCGGCGATATGGGATATTATGCCAGATTTGTAGACCCAGAAGGCGTCGTAATGGGTATTTGGGAAACCAAAATGAAACAGTAAATTCTCAAAGTTGCCGGAAATATTAAAGCTGAAACTCAACAAATGGATAAACGTAAACACCAAAAAATATTAAATCATTTCATAAAAAATGATCCTGAAATTTATAAAATAATGTTAACGGTAAACTTTGACGATTGGATTGAACCAGAATTCAAAAAATTAAATGATAATGAGTTTTTTATTGCATTATGCAGAACTATAATAGGACAGCAGCTCTCCGGAAAAGCAGCAAATACTATTTACAGCAGGTTCCTTAAACTTTTCATAAGAAAAAAAATCTCTCCCGCAAATCTGCTTAAAATCAAAGACAAAAATATCAGAGAAGCCGGGATTTCCTGGGCGAAAATAAAATATATTAAAGACCTGGCTCAAAAAATCCAGAACGGAGAAATGAATCCGGAAACTTTATATGATCTTAAAAATGAAGAGGTAATAACAGAATTGATAAAAGTTAAAGGTATTGGAAATTGGACTGCAGAAATGGTTCTGATTTTCACACTGAACCGGGACGATGTGTTTTCTTTTGGTGACTTGGGTCTTAAAAAGGGATTGGAAAAAGTTTACGGCTTACAAAATCTCACTAAAAAACAAACAAAAAAGATTATATCTAAATGGACTCCGTATAAGAGTTTTGGCTCTATTGCTCTGTGGCACAGTTTAGAGTAAAAAATAAATAATGTATAGAAATGTATATATAGGCATTCCGCTGCCGGAAGATATTACAAAGAAATATATTAACCTGCTAAATAAGTTAAAAAAACCCGCAATATTGCCAGAGTCAGAAGTAGAATCCTATGAAAACGATATCCCGCATATTACATTGTATTTCCTTGGAAACCAATCGAAAGAGGAAATCGAAAAAATAAAAGAGTCATTATTGAGTATTGATTTAAATATAAGAAATAATGAAATAAATATCGGCGGTTTTGGAATATTTAAAAAAAAGGAGAGTTCTATTGCATATTTGCGGATACGAAAAACAAAAGAATTAACTGCACTTTACAAAAACCTGGAAGAAAACTTGAAATCATTTTATTTTGAAAAGAGGGCATTTATCCCCCATCTGACTTTAAGCAGGAAAATTAATTCAAAAAACTCAAAGTCTATACAAATGTTAAAAGCAGAGACAGGAAAAATTAATTGGAAATTTAAGTTAAACACTATATGTTTGTTTGGAAGAGATAGTAAAACCAGAAGAATAAGAACATTAGAAAGAATTTATTTGCATAATACTGATATTAAATAGCATTATTAAACCTGAACTACAAACAGAAATTTATAACTTCCCTTTTCTTTTAAGCCTTTCATATGATTCCAGAGCTTTTCTATCTTCCTCTAACCTTCGCAACCTAGCAGCCTCTGCAGCTTCATCACGCTTTCTCAATAATTCGGCAAATTCAATTCGAGCCCGTTCAACCGCACCTTCTCCTGCGACTTTCTGTTGTGCTGCAGGGCTTAATCCAGTCCCTTGCTCTATACCGTGACCATAATGTTTAACTACACGCGGCCTACCACCTGTACTAGGATCTATTCTTGTTTCTTCAAATCTTCCAAGATCAATATTAGCTTGCTTTTCCCTTAACGGACGAGCAGCCGCATCATCTACTTGCTGCTGTGCTGCTGCAAGGTCTAAATTAGCACGTCTGGCTTGAATTTCTTTTTCAGCTTCCCATGCTTTTCTGGCATTTGCCCGGGTAATCATTCCGGCAACACCACCAGAAGGAGCAGACTTCTCTGCAGGCAATCCGGTTTGTTCTTCATCAAACTCGGATAATCTAAATGAAATAATATCTACACCACTGGCCATAACAGGCCTGCCTCCGTTTTTAACGGCTTCAGGATAATTATCAGCACTAGTTTTCATTCCTCCGATCATAACTTGAGCTGCATCTACAACGGCATCTACAAAAGGTGCCAGCCGTTTTGCATGCATTAACGCTTTTTCATTAGTATTCAAATCAAAAAAATCTATATCCAAAGGTACACTCTTTAATTCTTCCTGCAATTTTACTAAAGTTGCAAGGGTTTCTACGTCTGCACCCGAATCAAGATTAAGTTTATTATTTATAGCCAGACGCACATCAACTTGTCCTCTGGAACTACTTACTGTCAGTTCATCTATTGTAAGTAATGCAACTTCCATAGCTAATGCCTTATCATGATTAAAAGCTGCATCCGGACTGTCTAAAATTGCTGATTCATAAGCCCTGTGAAATATGGCTATGGCTTGTATATGTGGAAGGCTGTTTACCGGAACTTCATTGAAGTGTTCTTGTAAAATACGGGAAACCTCATCATAAGTAATAGTGTCCCCAACTTCAGATAACATTTCAGTAATAGCTGGATTAAGTAAATCCCTTATATGTGTGTTTGCATTATTAGTGACTCTTTGGGGGAGTTCAGCCTTTCTTCTTCTATGAAGTTCAGCAGCGGCCAAAAATAAATTCGCCCTCAAATTTTCCGACATAGCTTCATATGAAGCATTAACCTCAAGTCTGTGTTCGTTTTCTGACACTCCTTGTTCAGCCCTCTCAGACGAAGGTGCTACAAATTCAATATCCGCTTCACTAAGTCCCGGCATACGTCCATTCATACCGTTATGATCTCACTTAAATTATACATAGGCAAATCGCACAAACAGAATCTAATCAAAAATATAGTATACTTTTATAGTGGCGGTAATATCCTTAGATAAAAGCAAAATCCCACTTTTCCCCATGTTACTTACAGCGTTTATAGACCTTCTAGGAGTAGGAATTGTAATTCCTGTTCTTCCGGCGTTGTTCCTGGACTTATCGAGCGGTATCTTCCCTCAAAGTTTTGGTGTATCAGGCAGGGCAATTATTTTAGGTTTACTAATGGCCGCATACCCCTTCGCACAATTCATAGGAGCACCTATTATCGGCGCATTATCAGATAGAAAGGGCAGAAAACCGGTACTCGTTTTATCCCTGGTCGGAACATTAATCGGCTATGTCCTTTTTGCTTTAGGCATAATATACAGCAATTTGTGGATTCTTTTCTTCAGTAGGTTATTAGATGGATTTACCGGAGGAAATATTTCAACAATTTATTCCGCGATTGCCGACATCAGCAATGAAAAGGAAAAGATTAAAAGATTCGGCTATGTAGGAATGGCATTTGGATTAGGTTTCATACTGGGACCGTTTATAGGAGGCACTTTGTCTGACAAAAACTTATTTTCTTATTTTCATTACTCAATGCCTTTCTGGTTTGTCGCCGTACTTTGCTTTGTAAACATTTTACTGGTTCTATATAAATTCCCCGAAACTCTAAAAAATAAGATCAACAGTAAAATGGATCCACTTATCGGTTTTAAAAATACCGCAAAAGCATTTAAAATCCCAAACATGAGAACATTGTTTACGGTTTCTTTTATATTGGCTTTTGGATTTAATTTATTTGTTCAGTTTTTTTCAATATATCTAATCAGCAAATTTGAGATGAACCAAAATCAGGTAGGAAGGTTTTTCGCGTACGTTGGTATATGGATTGCCGTATCACAAGGTATTTTGGCAGGCTACGTCTCCAGAAAACTGGACGCGGTTAAAGTTCTTCCTCCAGCAATATTTTTGCTCGCTACATCAATTATTATATTAACACTTCCGGAAAAGTACACATTTATGCTCTTACTGCTGCCTTTTGTAGCTATTTTCCAAGGAATAATAACACCAAATATAAACGCAGCTATTTCCAATCAGGCAGATCAAACCTCGCAGGGGGAAGTATTGGGTATAAACCAGTCTCTGGTTTCACTTTCACAAATATTCCCACCAATAATAGACGGATTTCTTTTTTCTATAAGTGTTGACTTGCCAATCATCTTTTCCGGCATATGTACGATTTTAGGAGGTATATTATTAGTAGTTTTTTACAGTAAAAATAAAAAGAAAAAGTTTTCTGAAATACAAAACGGTGTGTAAGTTCTTTATAAACCCATCAAGTCTGAGTTATCCTGCATTGCCTTTAAAGCCACGCCCACAAAATCAGTCAATCCGATACCAAGTTTTTCTTCGCATTGAGCAATTTGAGATCTATCAACCGCCCTGGCAAATTCTTTTTGCTTGAACTTTTTAAGTACGCTTTCGAGTGCAACAGAACTGAGTTTTTTGTCCGGCTGAACCAGAGCTGCCGCTACTAAAAATCCGGTCAATTCATCGCAACACTCCAATGTCCATTCCAACAACGTTTCAAGCTCTCTTAAATGCGTATGTCTCGTATTATGAGACCTAAATACATTTAATATTTCCTCCGGAGCATTATATTCTTTTAACCAATCCAATAGCATAATTGTATGGTTGTTAGGATCATTCGTGGTTAGTTCCCAATCACTGTCATGCAAAATGCCTACTATTTCCCACTGATCTGCGGTCAAACTTCCCAAATCCATCCCTTCTTTCTTTACTCCGTTCAAAACATAATAATCATGAAATACCCTCAAAGTTTTACCGACTGCATAACAATGCCTGCGTAGATTAACATTCTGCATATTTTTATGAAGTAATTCTTTAGCTGTCTCTACAGTGAGTTCTTTCATATATAAAATCAAATACTACTTTAGATTTTTACGAAGATTCAGGTGATAAAACTCCCGCCTTACAATCCGTAAATTTCTTTAGTAGTTTCCTCCATTTCATGTTTTAGCTGGGGAAAAGGCACACCCTCCCGCGCAGGGACATCTTCCAAAAACCAAAATACTCTCTCGCTATGGCCGTAGCCAAAAGTAGGCGGCATTCCGTACTCGAGCATTTCAACGTAGTCAATATCAAGCCACTGAGCCTCTTTATCGCCTAAATCGCGCATGTTCTGCTGTTCTTTAAATCTTTCTAGCTGATCTAACGGGTCGTTAATTTCCGACCATCCATTTCCAAGCTCACTTCCCGCAATTATCGGCTGAAACCTTTCGGTTATGTGGGGAAACTCCACCATAGATTTTGACAAAGGAGACATATATTTTGGGTGATTTACCAAAAAGGCCGGACCAGTAATTGAATGTCTCAGAACTTTCCAAAGATTATCTACACCTCTTTGAGCATTTAATTCGAAGTCAATTCTAACTTTATTTTCCCCCAACGCTTTTTCAACCTGTTTTAGATCCACGTTATAAACATCTACTCCAAATCTTTGTTTCATTATTTCCGCAAAATCTACAATTTCCCAGTCTTTTGAGAAGTCAACAGTAAAACCTCTAATACTAAAAACTTTCTTACCCGGATAAACATTTTCCAAAACATACGAATACAACCTTTTGACAAAATCCATACCTTCTTTGTAATCGGCATACGCCCAGTAAAATTCCATTGCAATGTGTTCGGGCAAATGCTCATCAGACAAACCTTCATTTCGAAATCTGGGTCCTATTTCAAAGACCTTTTCATAACCCCCACCGACTAACCTTTTCAAATATAACTCCTGTGAAATCCTCAAATAAAAATCCTGATCTATAGATTCCATATGGGTAACAAAAGGGGTAGCGTCAGCTCCACCCGGAACCATCTCCAGCACCGGAATATTTATTTCTAAAAATCCGTTCTGTTTAAAGAATTCTCTGTGAGCATCCCAAAATTTGGCACGTCTTATAAAGCGATGAAATACCTCCTCGTTAATATTTGTGTCAAGATATCTCCTTCTAAACCTGGTTTCTTTGTCTTTTAAACCTTCCCACTTATCCGGTAACGGCCTTAAAGTTTTGGTTAACAATCTTAACTTAACAACTTCTACCGATACCTGCCCTCTCTGGGTTTTTACAACTCTGCCAATTCCTTCTACAAAATCACCGTTATCCAATAAATCCAAATTATCAAATCCCAACTCACTGTATTTATAGTTTGGTGATTTTATATTTTCCTGCTTTAAATAAAGCTGGATCTTTCCGCTTTGATCTTTAATATCAATAAATGCAAGCTTTCCATGTTCTCTCATTGAAATAATCCTGCCTGCAACCACAATTTGTTTATTTTCGAAACTTTCAAAATTTGAAAGTATTTCTCCGCATGTAATATTTCTGGATGATTTAGCCGGATACGGGTCAACTCCAAAATCTCGCAATGTTTTAAGCTTTTCAAGCCTTACATTTCTTAGTTCTTTTAGCGTAGACATGAAAACATTTACTCACAAATTGAAAGTTTATTCAATGTTTAGAATTGTATAGGTAATGCTACCAACTGGGGCTTCAACCAATATTTTATCCCCTATTTTTTTACCCATTAAGCATGAACCTAAAGGAGATTCATGTGATATCTTTTTTTCCATTGGATTGGCTTCCGGGGCACCGACTATATAAAAAGATTCCTCTTCGCCTTCAACATGGACTGTAACTTTAGCCCCAACATAAACAGCACTCTTATCCCTAACATCGGAAACAACAACACTCTTTAAAATTTCTTCGAGTTCGGCGATTCTGCCTTCAACAAAACTCTGCTCTTGCCTGGCAGCATCATATTCGGCATTTTCGGATATATCGCCGTTGTCTCGAGCTTGTTTGATTCTTTTAGCTACTTCATATCTCTTAACATCCACAAGCTCTTTCAGCTCTTCTTTTAGTTTTTGCAGCCCTTCGGCTGTTACATAATATTTGTTATCTTTTTGCGCTTTATTCATAAATATCTCCCCTTTTTGGTTTGCAGCTGGAAGCTACAAGCCAAAAAAAAATAACTCCCTCTTCAAGGTTCATTTGCTATTAATGTTATACTTGGGGAGTCAAATCGATGGTGGAATAGTACCACTTTACAAAAACCTTGTCAATGAGATACATAGATATTTACCGATTCATATCCATAAATCCAACAAAAAACTGGTAGAATATAATATATGAAGATAGACACATCAAAAACAATATGGAATCTGTCTCCTCTTTTCAAATCTGACGATGACCCCGAAATTGAAACAAGAAGAAGTGAAGTTAATAATGAGAGTTATAAATTTATAAATAAATGGTTTAAAAGAAATGACTATTTGGAGCAGGAGCAAGCACTAAAAGAAGCCTTGGATGAATACGAAGCCCTGGCCAGAAATTACGGTGTGGCCGGACATGAAAGCCTCTATTTATATTTACGTCAGTCTACAGACCAAAACAACCCAGAACTAAAAGCTAAAGTAAGTAAGCTGGACGACTTTAAAGTAAAAATAATAAATGACATCCAATTTTTTGAAATGAGAATTTCCAAAGTAAGTGCCGAAATGCAGAAAAAGTTTCTTAATTATCCGGGGTTAAAACAATATAATCATTTCCTGGAAAATCTTTTTAATAAGTCCAAATATTTATTAAGCGAGGATCAAGAGAAAGTAGTTAATTTAAAAGACAAATCGGCTATATCAAATTGGGTTCATATGCTTTCGGGTTTTATAGATAAGGAAGAGAGGGAGGTATTAAATAATAAAGGAAAAAGAGAGATAAAAAGCTTCTCTTCCATTTCTAACCTTCTTAATAACACAAGTAAAAATATAAGAGATACGGCTGCTAAAGCGGTTAATGACATTATTTCCAAGCATATTGATGTGGCAGAGTATGAATTAAATTCGGTATTGGAATATTTAAAAGTGGAAGACGAATTAAGAAATCGCGACAGGCCGGACCTCGCAAGATTGGTAAGCGATAACATAGAACCTGAAATTATTGATTCTCTAATAGAATCAGTTTCCTCCAGAAATGATATTTCAAAAAGATTTTATAAATTAAAGGCAAAATTACTTGGTGTAAAAAAACTTCAATACTACGAAAAAAATGTTCCTTACGGAGATATAGATAAAGAAATTTCCTATAAAAAAACCGTAGACTTAATTTGGAACACTTTTAACAACATGGATCCGGAATTTTCATCAATTTTCAAAAACATTGTAGAAAACGGTCAAATAGACGTTCTTCCAAAAAAAGGAAAAAGAAATGGAGCATTCTGCATGAGTATGTCGCAAGAAACTCCAGTATATATCTTATTGAATTTTTCTAACAAATTGTCCGATTCGTTGACCTTGGCGCATGAAATGGGACATGCGATAAATGACACTTTAATCAGAAGATCTCAACACGCATTATACAGAGATGTATATCTTGCCACTGCAGAAGTAGCGAGCACTTTCTGTGAGGATTTTGTTCTTAATAGGTTCAGTAAAGGGGCAGATAAAGAAACCCAACTGGCATTAAAGATGATGAAATTAAATGATGACGTGTCCACAATACACAGACAGATCGCCTGCTACATTTTTGAGCAAGAAATACACAAAAACTACAGAGAAAAAGGCTATCTTGCAAAAGAACAGATAGGAGTCGTCTTTCGAAATCATATGAAAGCATATTTGGGCGATTATGTAGAACTAACAGAAGAATCTGATAACTGGTGGGTGCCTTGGTCGCATATACGAATGTATTTTTACGTGTATTCCTATGCTAGTGGATTATTGATATCTAAGTATATGCAAAATGCCGTCAGAAGGGATACCAATTTTATAATTAAAGTAAAGGAATTTTTATCCGCGGGTTTATCGGATTCGCCTAAAAATATATTCCTCAAACTTGGAATAGACATTACTAAAAAAGACTTTTGGAATACTGGACTGGATGAGGTGGAACAACTGTTGGGCGAAGCGGAGACATTGGCTAAACAGCTTGGCAAATAAAAGTGGCTCTATGTACTTGAGAACTTTTTTCAATTCTGTAAAAAAATTAATTAATGAGCACGATAAAAAGGTTTTTTGGTGTATAGCACTCATATATTCAGTAAATATAGTATATTTAGCTGGTTCGGATAATTTTACCACCCACAAAGAATACAACCCATTTTATGTCAGCGATTTTACAGCATTCCTAACAGGTGCGTACATTATTAAATATGATAGTGCTGGAAATTTATACAACTTAGACACACAGCGTAAGTATATCAATGAAGTAATTAAACCATATAAGAGAGATGAAGTTATATTAACATACAGAAATCCCCCTTTGCTCGCCTTTCTGTTTTTACCTTACACCCTTACTGAACCTATACTCGCATTTAAAGTATATGTATTTGTAAGCACAATGGTAGTTTTCTTAGGAATATTTATCTTAACCCGGAAGCTAAAACTAAAATCCACTTATTTTGCAATAATAGCGTCTGTTTTCTATTCTACTATCAGCAATTTATTGATTGGTCAAATCGGTCCGTATTTACTGCTTGTTTTTTGTTTAATACATGTAAATATTCTTGAAAATAAATATACGCAAGCCGGTTTATTATCAACCCTATTACTTTTTAAGCCACAATTTGCCCTTATAATACCGCTTATATTGATAGCTTTAAGATTTAACAAAAGCTATTTAAAAGCAATACTCCTAGGTAGTATTTTATTTGTAATTGCAAACATTCTTTTATTCGGTTCAAATCCATTTCCGGAATATATATCTTTTTTGATTAACACCGAAACATACAGCATGGGAACCGACATAGAAAAAAATTATAGTCTACTTTCGCTGTTCTCTATTTTCACTTCGAATCCTTTAAGTATTACGTTAATTGTAAGCGCCTTGTTATACATCCTTTTTTTACTACTTTTCATAACAGTAAAAAACAATCGGGAAATATTACTTTTCACTGGTATTTTAATTATGCTCCCTTTAGCTGTTCATATTAATTTGGCCGATCTAATCATGTCATTAGTCCCAATGATATTCCTCGTTTTTGAATACAATAGGAGTAGAAACACCAAATATTTGTATTCCGTTATTATTGTGTATTTAATCCCTTATATTTACCTGGCTAATATTGTATGGTTAGCAAGTTTACTGTACTTTTTTGTTATCTCTTTAATACTAAAACCTTCAAATTCTATTTCTCTTCCCAATACCACACCCCGTCCCAATTTTTAACTTTATCTCCCAAACTTTTTATTCTGTTAATCATAAGATGAGCCGGCCTGTCATTTGGTAATTGCTCAAAATAAGATACAGCTTTATCAAATTCCCCGGCATAATAAAAAGCCAAACCTTTTTCATATATTTCTTTAATTTTTAAATTCTCATCCGTTTTATACATTGGCTGGTAAATTTTCACCAATGAAGATCTTCCTCTAACTATAACTGTGTCTATCTTTCTTATAACAAACTCGTCATTCAGCTTTCTTAAACTATTTACAACCGGCTCTGTTATTAAAATACTTACTCCGTACTTTCTTGTTAAACCTTCCACCCTCGACGCCAGATTAACGTTGTCTCCTAAAACAGTGTAATTGAGTCTTTCCTCATTTCCAATGCTGCCTATTATCATTTCTCCGGTATGCACACTCATTCCCACTTTAAATGCATTATCCGCATAATCTTTCACAATCATTTCACGCAGCTCCAACACCGTTTTCAAAGCATCCTCAACGTGATTTTCATTTTCACCGGGTGCGTTCCAAAAGGCCATAATTTCATCGCCGATATACTTATCAATAATCCCATTGTTTCTTATTATTATCTCGTTCGCCTTTGCCAAATACTCGTTAAGTCTGTCCATCAAAACCTCCAAATCAAGCTTTTCCGAATATGTCGTAAAGTCTCTTATGTCAACAAACATTACCGTCATCTTCCTTTTAATACCTTTAACTTTACCTGTCTGGTTTTTTACCATTTCTTTAAGTACATTTTCATTTACATATTTACCGAATACTTTGTACATAAATGCCCATTCATTTTTGGCGGAAAACATCTTATATACAATTTGAAGAATAAATGTAGCAGACAATATCAATGTCGAAGTTACAAAATCCCAATTTACTCCATATTCATAAAGAATAAGTCCGAATAAAATGTTTACAAGCAAAAATATAATAAATACTGAAAGTTCATATGTTGGTTTCTTCAAACCGGAATAAACTAAAAATGAAGTTGTAGCCAGCATCAGTACCACAAGAAGGAGTAATTCCCTGGAGATATCTTCCTGGAACCTATCCAGCAAATATGAATTCAAAATATTTGCATGTACATAAACCCCGGGAGTGTTATTACCAAAAACGTCGACAAAGTTATCAGTGACTTGAGATTTAATATCATAAGTTACTATTCCAACCAGAACGATTTTGCCTCTCAAAGACCTTGGGCTTACAATACCGCTGTAAACATCAACAAAACTGTAATAGGTAAAAGACTGATTTGAATAATTAAAGATAATAGGTTCGGTTACACAATTTTTATCAAACTTATTCTTGGCATTTTTATATATAGTCAGTGAAAAGCTGTCATAACATGTATTATTAAACAATATATTCGGGTTAAATCTTCTGATTTTTCCGTCATCTTCCTGAGGTAAATTCACAAATCCGTTCAATGTTTTGCCCGTTACCGCTAATGGACTGTTTACTATTGTGTTATTTCCCAATTTTGATGCGAGAACAACATCTAGATTTCCTTTGTTTAATTGCTCTTTAAAATCCCTATAATCATTTTCATTTTCATTTAAAAATAAAATATCAAAAGCTAAAGTATTAACGTTTGCTGAGTTTATTTTTTGCACAAAATCCGAAAATATTTCGTCGGACCACGGCCATGTTCCGAATTCCTTAAAACTCCTATCATCAATACCTATAATTACTATATCTTCCGAAACATCTGCAAATCCCTGCAATTTATCCAAAAATATCAAATTTAAACTTTTGAAAAACGGCACACCGGAAATTAAAAATAAAAATGAGACAATAAGGAAATTATATATATAGTATTTATTTTCTCTATTAAACATTAGAATATTCAGGCTGGATTAATTGTTTAGTTGTCTCGCACGGAAGCTACTGCGGAAGGCCTTTCGGAGACGGGTTTTTGAATACCTGCGAGAGATTTAATCCTGGAGTATGTGTTCCCGAGGACATTTCCAGAATTAGACAAATCACCATTTTTCCCCGTAACAGAGATAAGAAACCCCGCTATGAGCGTTATTATTATTAATATTATGGCAAAAAGTCCTCTTTTCATGTCCTGATTATAGTAATTATAGGGCGGTGATGCAAGCTTTTTCTTTTTGTATCAGTTTAAATCAGAGTTCCACACTAAATCTGGAAACTTTACATTATAGGATATGACAAAGGTACTTACCTATACTAGCAAACATTTAATATCAAAATATAATATGATAATATACATTATAAATATGGTTAAAGTCGAACTTACAGAAAGAGACGAAGAAAAACAATTGTCGACAAAGGATTTTCATTTAAACGTCCCATTTCCAAATAAACACCATTCAAAAGATAAAGATAAACCAACTAAAGAAAAAACAGCTTTGTATGTACCGCGAAATGAACTTGTGAAAAATAACTTATTTAAGTCTTCCTCATTTTCACCTAAAGTAAAAGTTACACGAAATGTTACAAACATTCTGGAAACTATTTTTAAGTATGGGAATATAGCAAAAAGATATGGTGAAAATGGTTTAGAAATGGACCCTACACGACAACAAATAATCGTATATTCCGCAATTGTTTGTCAAAATAATCTTTTATGGTATCAACGTTCAACTCCTGAAACAGCGGGAACTGACAGAAAAAAATTTTTGGGGGATTTAAGATTACAGGGAAAACTATCAATTGGTTTCGGAGGACATAAAACTGAGGATGATATTGGTCTAAGCAACGCTGAATTAACTTTTCTTCAGGATCTTTTACCGGTAATAAAAGATCAATTGGCAGTTCTTGTGGGACTTAACAAAGGATTTTTCACTGAAATTGAAGAAGAATTGGGAATAAATAGAGGAAATATTAAAGATATAAAGTTTTTAGGTGCATTCTTCGATGAGAGACTAGAAGATCCATCAATAGAAATTCAGGTGGGATGGGTACACACCGGAATCGCAACTATTATTGAATTGGATCCGGAGACAACCACTAAACTATATTTTCAAACACGTGAGACAGCAAAAGCATGGTGGGTTCCATTCGATAAAGTATTTGAAGATTTAAACCATAAAATGAAAGTAGCGCAACAAGGAAAAGGTCCTTTGGTAGAATCCTGGACGGAAATATTGATCAAAGAATTTTGGTCCGACTATTACAGTAAATAAGTATCGGGAAAGTTTCCGCATTGTTCCATTAAAAATTCATGTCGAGACTCAAACTTTTGTTTTACTTCTGGTAATACCATTTTTTTATTCCAATCTTTCATAGCCTTCTTAATATTATCCGCCATTAGTTCCTCAAATGTTTTAATAGGATTTTCGTACCACCACAAGCTAAAAAACGGCCCTATCAAATGAGAAGCACCGTCGGCTGATGAAACTATCTGCACTTCAATAGGTGCTTGATTAATATCTGTCTCCAGCTTTTTATCCAAAATATCAATATATTTTATAGCTTTGTCAACAAAATCAGCGGATAATCCGATCTCAAGAAGTTTCCTTTTACCTGATTCCTGCTTAGTATTATACTGGTTCTCAAAATCAAGAATCTTTCCATAATCGTGAAGCCAAACAAGAAGGTAAACCATTTCCTTATCAGCTGTTTTATATATATTGCAAAGTTCCATTGCAATTCTTTCAACAATTTCCAAATGATATTTTACAAACCATTTATGATGAATGAATTCTGGATTTTTCGCCGATTCTATGACTTCGTTTTTAAATACATCTATAAGTTCCTTCTTATCCATACTCAAATTTTACTCACAATAAGCACTCACTACAATTACCATTTAGTTTGATTAATCAAATTATTGTTAGTACAATCATAAATATAATCTAAGAGAGGAGAAAATTCCGTGGACGAACGTGAAGCTACTGAGGCGCTGTTTGACACGGCGATAGAGATCGCCCAAACTCCGAGGCTGCGCGGCAACCTGTCGGGATTGAGACGCCGTCTGATAGACGTCACGAATCAAATCAAGAAAGGCGGCGAACCGGATTGGTACAACCGGGCAGAAGATTTACGGGCACAGCTCATAGAGATACTGAGCCAACATCTGATGAGCGTGGAAGATCAACCCGAATTCAGGGGACGCCCCGATCTCCTAGCAATTATGTACGGGCAAGTTCCTGAACACCTGGAGACGTGGAACAGAGAGTGGGAAAGTAAAATCGTCCCCAAGATTAAGGCCCTTCGCAAATAGTCTTGATGCACGATCAAAAATAGCCTTGGCAACTTTCCAAATTGCTGGGGCTATAACTTAACTTTGTTGGTTTCTTGGAAAATGTATTTCAATTAATCAGATTCATATAACATTTCATACGGACGCAGAGGTACAAACTGAGATGAAAGTGATTTGGGGTAAAGGTTATTTTTTGTTGTAATAACCATTTTGGTGGAGATGAGGGGAATCGAACCCCTGTGTTGAAAGCTTAACTATAAAAGTTTACAAGTTTATCCAAATAGTATTTTCGGCAGGAAAGTATTCGGCATACCTTTTTACCCTGTTATAGGTTTGGCCTTACGGCTTTTGCGCTTAATGCGCTCGGCAATACTACTCAACCACGGTAGTACAGCCTCATTCCGGTTTTATTCTACCCGAATAAGCCTTTCCGGATAAACGCTTATGGATATGAACTCAACACAAAAGTGCCGGTTCAGGCGTATACATATGCGGGAGCGTAAACTTCCGCGTAAGCATCGCTGTTAGCTGTTTTGTTTTCAGCATTTGTTTTTTGCTAATTTTTGATGAGTCTTGCGAATCATCCAATCTTCCGATTGGTACGAAGATCTAGCACTTCGACTTGCTTTCATAATCAAGATCTTTCAGTCAAATCCTGTCATCCCCATATTTAAAAGTTTTTTCTGGTGTTTTCCGCCATTTAAGTGTCGGTAAAACCTTCACTTCTGTTGAACTCTTTCGCTTCTGTTTCAAGATCCTTTTTTATCTGTTTTTCCTTTTCAAGGTGCCTTTTTTGGGCTTGCTTACGTCCTTTAGCTATTGCGAATTCCAATTTTACCAGATTATGCTCCAATAATAAAGCCGTAGGTACTGCCGTTCTCCCTTTCTGCTGCATCATTCTCCTAACCTTTTCAATTTCAGAACCGGTAAGCAATAGTTTCCTGGTCCGCCGCAAGTCTGTTTCTTCTGACTTTTGTGACTGTTTGGAATACTTCCCGATATACATATTGATTACATATAGTTCTTTATCTCCCAAAAGCTGAACATAAGCACCTGTCAAATTTGCACGTTTCTCTTTAACTGCTTTAACTTCATAACCTTTTAGTACTATTCCGGCTGTGAATTTTCCTAATAATTCATAATCAAATGATGCACTTCGGTTTTTTACCAGCAACATAGGAACATTATACTATGTTAGTTTGAATAAAGGAGTATATTTAATTATGAGAATTACATGAAAATCCCATCTATGTTCAGATCTTATCTCTTCCCACCAGGTTTTTTCGGCTCGCCCATTACCCAACCATCAACATAATGAGGCATTTTTGTAGCGAGGTAGAATCCGTAAATCAACATTACAGGAGCGAAAGCAATACCAAATAAGGTATATCCTAATGCTTGAAGCCCTTGAGAAAACACTGAAAGGATCATTGAAGTAACAAATTGAATTGTTATGCCGATCATTCCCCAAACGGCCGGAATTGAGAGCCCATAAGCTATCATTTGTTTAAACCAATTTGTCATGCTGGTCTCATTTCCTGGGACGGCACTTAGAGCAAAAACTATAGGCGCACCTATTATGGATATTATCATTTTAAAATATATCTGAAGAATCTTTAAGAAAGCAATTATAAATAATATTAAGCAAATCACTGCTGTAATTATTAGAACGGGAATAAGAAAAACGCCGGGTCCTACAACCGCAATTCCATGACCGATCAATAATATTATAACTCCGCCAATTCCCCCTCCTAATAAACTTGTACCACCACTGCCGCCTGTTCCTGTCCCCCAATTTATCTTGGAAATAAAGTCATGAAATGAGAATCCCATAGTCCATCCCATAGAGGCAATAGCAGCTCCAATAGGATAACTGAAAGCTATTAAAATAACTGCCAGAACCACTCTCGGCAACGCGGTTTGGGCTGTAACATAAACCTGAGGATTGAGCTTTTTTCTGCTCATTATCATTATTCCAATCACAACCATGACCGCAGACAAAATCCCGAAAGCGAAATTCCTCGTAACTTTCCAAATACCCAAAATCAGATCTAAAAACGGACCTGAATAGCGCGACTCGGCAGCTAAAGCTTTACCAAAAAACGGAACTTTGGAAACAGAATCATTCCAAAATAAGGCTAGGTTAACCGGTACAGGTTCATTTATAACAATTCCTTGTATAAAGTTAGCTACACCTAAAAGACTGCCGGACACATTATTTCGTGAATACCCCTCGACATCATATACTAGTGAACCATTACTTGTAGTTTGCGGGCTTGGGACTTGGTTAACAGTTTCGCATTTAGCCTTCTCAATGCCTTCGCAAGTTATATCCGTTTTACCCGCATCATTCATAAAAACAGCCGCACACTTTCCTACGGAATTCGTATCAAGACCTGTTGTAAGAGTCGTCGGCCCGCCGCTAAGACCATAAATCATAATGCTGCCTGTAGTTCTCCTAAGATCCAATGCAGGATACGCATTTACAAATTTGTCCCACAATATTTCTTCAGTCTGGCACAAAGCCGGCTGATTCGGGTCTAATGCATAAACTTCCGATTGAGAAACTACAGCTAATGTTGATAAAAGTACAAATACGAAGGAAAATAATACAAGCTTTTTAAAATATCTCCTCATGATCAATATTTTTCCATAAAGTTGAAAAAAGCACAAGAGGGTGGTTTCCAGCCCAGAAATAGGCCGTCGGGTTACTTTTTTCAGAATTGAATTTTATTTCAATCCTTATTTCCATATATACATAATTGCGGTACTTGCTATAAAATAAGGTATATGAGTCCACTAATAGGATTTCAAGGTCAATATCCCGGAGGTCCGATAAGAAGAAAACCGACAGGAGGACAAAACTTTCTACAACCGAGAGAATTTAAATTTATCGGAAATGATATTGGAGGATATATTGACAACTATTTAAACCAATTAAATGTACCGGAACTTCCTTTAACACCTTGGTGGGTAAAAAGCAAAATCGTAGCTGATTTAGAAAGGGAACTATTTAAAGCGCAGGCAAATCCCACCGGTGACTTTTCCACTACCCAAATGGAAGAATTCGGCGGTGAAGAAGCAGAGGCAGGAATGCAGGGTACATTTGGAATAGATGTAACTTTAGACCCGAGAAAATGGGCTTCGGACCCAACTGGTACAGCAAGAAAAACAATTGAGGGCTGGTGGAAAGCTGCTTCGGATCCACAAGATATAGAACAAAGATATTACACTACATTGTGGGAATCAATAACAGGAAATGTAAACGGAGGAGCTGCCACAGGTACTTCCGGAACCGGAGCAATAGCTACCTGGGACCGTCTTGTTGAAAGAACAAGGCAGATGGCAGAAGAATCGCTACAACAAAAACCAGTTGTTAGAGCTTCTAAAGCCTTAGGATTAGAAATAGATAAGCTAAGAGACCCATCTATAAAAGGGGGCGACCCGAATCCTCTTCATCTAACTAATCTAGGAATTACAAGGGAAGCTGAAGAAAGAGCCGCAATTACAGCAGGAGGAATCACCACGGTAAAAGTTAAAGAAGATGTTTATGACGAATACAGAAAAGAGTTGATTGCCTGGAAAAGAGTCAGTGGAGGCTTTGTTTCCAGAGACCCTCAATATGATGCGGTAATGCAAAAAGGGCTGGCCGCCATTTCGGCCGATCTCGATTTTCAAATAAACCAAAACTATGGCACAAACTTGGATGCTTTCTTAAAAGACCACCTTGACCCTAAAATTTTATCTGGACCCGGGGGTTTGGACGCCTATAACGATATAAGAGATGGAATTCAAAGCTTTCAGTCAAGGGTAAACCTTGTAGAAGCTATAGGTGATGCCGAATCCGTGGCCACTAAAAGAGTTTCATCATCTATGGCTAAATTCATGCAGGAAGGCGGTGGGGCTGTAAATGCAACTACACTAAAAGCAGAAAATATAGAGGCGATAGAAAAAAGTTTCGGCAACTATCAAAAGCAATTAGACACCGTTAGGACACAAATAGATGACATAAGGAAAAGCAAACTGTTAAAAGGTGATGATTTAGATAAATTTAACGGATTAATGGAGGGGTATGAAAGAACAATAGCTGAACTTGACTCAATGGATATAAACGGTTTGATAACCGGGCTTAATACTTCAAACCGTGTAGCGGCTGAAGCAGCAGCAGCGGATTTCATGGGTAGATTTAACAGCATTAGAAACGGCGGACTGACGGGAAGAGGAATTACTCGCGGTGATGTAATTCATTCCAGCGTTCAAAGGTCGTTGATGCAAAACCTTTTTGAAGATGATTTATTGATGGGCAGCGTTCAAAGCGGCGCTGGCATAAACAAAATAGGAAGAGTCATTAATTCTCTCGATCAGAGTGCAAATTTTAGAATGAAAAGAATAATGCTCACCGGAGTAGACGTGAGTATTGATCGTATAGACAACCTGGCGGAAGAAATTCTCGTAAACTTTGAAAAGGGAAATTTGAACCAATACTTATGGTCACGTATTAGAAAAAGAATCGAAGGATACACACCGGCATTCTATTCGAGCACTTTCATGAAAAAATGCCATTATTTTGGATTGGCCGTCGACGTATCTTCAGCACCGGTTCAAGGTTACAAATGGGCAGATAAATTATTTAAAAATAGATTTACCGAACATAGATTTGATCTGGAACTAAAGGGAATTACAGGTGGTGACCTGTTTTTAAAAGGAGTACAGGGCGGAGGTCACCTTACAGCCGCGGGTAAGCTTTATTCTTCCTGGGTTGGAAGCAAAAACATAAATGACCAGGCTCTGGCGTTAATGCTAAACTACGATAATTTTCTATATAAGGGCACAATTAAAAAATTCGGATCTCTCGCGGAAGCTATACAAGACCACGATTTCGCGAACGAACTTTACAGATTAAACGGAGACAGACAGGTAATACTTCCGGTAAATAAAAAAGGTATAGACAATTTTAGTGATGACCTTAAAAAATTCAAAACTTGGATGAGTTCAACTTTTGCCAGTAAAGGTCGTGTAGAAGATGCTTCAGGACAGCTGGAAATGGTAAGACAGCTAGGTAAATACAATGCCAGTTTTGATACATATAAAATTGCACAGTCACACATAGGTCTCATTCAGAAACTCGCAGTTAAATTAAATCTGCTCCAAACGTGGGTAATTAAAAAAGTCGGTAGAATACTTGCACCCATCTCGTATATAAAAATCGCCGTTCAGGAAGCTATTGCCAGCGCTTTATACGCAACTTTTGTGGGGGCAACAGGAGGGCTTGGTGCTGCCGCATATCCTGTGAGAGTAGTTTTCCAATTTGTTGCCAGAAAAATTACCAATACACTGGAGTCCTTTGGCAAAGCTATAATAAAAATGGATTTATCAGGTTTCAAAAAACAAATAGACAGTTTTTTTACAGCAGCCAATAAAGCTATTTCTACAATATTTCTAACAGCATGTGGATGCTGTTTAGGACCTTTAATGTTAGTTTCATTAATAATAACCGGCGTATTTGTCGGAGCCACTCCTCCCACAAGTCCTGCCAGAACCGATATTATTACTTATGCTCCCGCACCAATGGCTACTACTGCACAACCCTCATTGTCTACGATAGGTTCTTGCCCAATAAGCGGGGGACAAAACTCATGCACTTCATACCCGGTCTGCCACGGAAATGATGCATATTGGAGCAATCAAGGACTGGTATGTACTTACACCATCCCGTACCTTGCAAAACCTGTCGGAGGAGGCTGCCCGGATACCGGGTCAGCAGCTTGCGGACCGAGTACAGTGTTATCAGGACAAACAAGGTGTACAGGAGCCACACCTCTACAATCATATTACGGATATGCCCAAGATATAAGAGGAGGTGACGGAACAGTTTATTTACCCAGACTTGGTACGGTGGAAACCTGGCATGTTAACAGCACATTTTCAATATTTAAGGGATCAAGAGGATACGGTGCTATTCTGTCCGCAACCGACACAACCCCCTCTCCTCCTGACAACACGGTTAAGACATATAAAGTGTATATGGGACACATGGACCAGTTCTGGTTGCAAGCCGGAGATACTGGAGAACCCGGAGACGGGATCGCCCGATTATATTCTGGAGGTACCTGGAGTCCCCATGTACACATGGAACTAATGATAAACGGTGTCCCAAGCAGACCGGAAGATACATTCTCGTGCCCATAACTTCAGAGTTCTGCTAAGATAGGAACTAATACTATGCTTAACAAATTAAAAGAAATATATAATAAACACAGAGTTTTGATTATATCAGTTGCTATTATAATTTTGGTAGCCGGCATTAGCTTTATTCTTTCCGAATTAGCCACAAAAGAACCAGGTACCGGTTTGGCACCGGTAATAACAAAAATAGAAGAGGAAGAACAAAAACCGAAATTTCCATTCAATTTAGTTGAAGCTTCCCCACCTTCCGGAGACAGAAGAACTTTTGATTTTGCAGAATATATATATTTCAAGTTTAGTGCTCCTATTGATATCAATACTATAAACGTAATAGTAACTCCGCTGGTAAATGTAAAACCGCTTGTCAACCAAACCGACCCTTACACTCTGATTCTAATTCCTGAAAACGGCGCCACTTGGATACCTAATAGAAGATATACCATTACTATTGAATCATCCTTAACTTCAATTGATGGAATAAGCTTATCTAAAGATATAACGTATAAGTACTATAACAATCCTCCTGAAACCTTAGAATTTGGTGAGGGAGATGCACATTTAAGATAATGCCTAGGAATATTAAGGATTTGTAATTACTGGTCCCCCGGTTCCGCTGGTTTCGGTGAAAAATTTCTTAATCTCTTCCATTATTTTTTCAAAAGCATCACCTGGACTTTGATAATCAGTAATTCCAAGTATATTCAAAATTATTAAAATTATGGCAAAAAATCCCAATACAATAGCCAGACCTGCTATCGCATGAGTCCAAGTTTGCTGGCTTAATTGTAATCCCTTTGGATCCCCCCAGGATGTGGCGATCTTAATCGCTCCATATAAACCCATAATCACAAATACCGCACCAACAATCAAAATCATCAAATTTAAAATTCTGGCAAAAGGACAGACAATTTGAGTGATATTTGGAGCTGCTGCATTTTCTCCGGTGACTGGTATATCACAATCAAGAGCAAATGCCGCTTTATAAAAAAACAAAGTAGTAATCAAAATTATAAGCGATATTAACTTTTTATTAAACATGGTCATATCCAAAACAATTATAGACTAACCAACTAAACTATAAATTAGGCACAGCGTTAGTAATATTGGGATTTGTTACCCCCAGCAATGACACTAAAGCATTCTTTATAACAAATATTCCCAAAGTAACCATTCCGGTTATAGCTCCCCACAAAAATCCCTGCCACGCTTTACTGGCATTTTTGGGATCTCCGGAACTATTCACATATAAAATACCCGCATAAGCAATACTAATTAGAGAAATAGAAAAACTTACTCCTAGCATTATATTAAGAATCAAACCTAATATGGCGCTTACCGAGGTCTTATCTCCTAAGGTATTACTTATTGAGTTGGGAATTAAATCAAACATACACTTTAAATTTATCAAAAAATGAGAACAAAATCCATTGAGAAGTTAAAAAACGGGAAGATTTAGAAATCCGTAACCCCGTTAACACCCGTCCACGTTCCACCGATCATTCTGGGAATTATTACTCTAATAGTAGTAAAAGCAAACATTATAAATGCTCCTATACCGCAGTATAAAAGCCAAGCGTGCGCGGTATTGGTTTCTTTCGGATCCCCCTTTGAAGTTATGTATTTTATCATTGCCAAAGTCGACGCAACAAAAACCAGAGCCCACCCTACTCCCAGCAGAATATTTGTAAAAACGCCAAAAACATCGGCAAGACTGTTTATTCCGCCACCGAGGGGATCTTCTATATTCGGATCTATAGGAGCCGCGTAAACTTTTTCGAGTAATGACATAGATATTATTGTACTCCTCCGAGTTTTATCCGGAGGAGTTAATTTTCATCACCTAAAAATACTGATCTGGTCACTTTCTAAATATATTAGTCAAATATATTGATCTGATTATTTCCTATCTGGTTGTTTGAACCTAACCCTACTAAGTTAAATAATATCACTCTTAAAGTTGTTAAGAAGAACAATCCTATACCACCAATTGCCGCTGCGGTAAGCCACTGTCTTGCGGCGTCAGTTGCTTTAGCCTCACCTTTAGACATAATGTATTGAACCAAACCCAAAGCCAACATCACAAAAACCAAAGCCCAGCCCACACCCAGTATAATGTTTACAACCATTCCAAATATATCTCCTAAGTTGTTTACGCCCGGAATTATCGGAACACTCACATTTGTTTGAGCGAATACGTCTTGAACTAATGACATTATACTTACACCTCCTTCTAATTATTAAACATTAAATATCTGCACCTAGCAATGAAGATATTATAACCCTCAAAATAACTGCAGACAATAAAACAAATAACAAACCTATAACCGCTGAGGTTAAATCTTCTTTTGCTTCCATCACTTTTGTGGGATTTCCTTCGCTAGTCATTATTGCATATCCCGACTTAATTACCATAAATGCTCCAAATGCGATACCGACCGGAAACAGAATTCTATATAACACTCTTATTATCTCCTCTAAGTTCAAAATTGGACCCGAATATTCAATTGGTGGGGGAATTCCCCAATCAAAAGTGTCACCGCCGCATTGATACCTACCTCCTATGGTTGCAACACAATTAACAGTATTACCCACACTGTCATTGCAGCAAGTTGTATCACCTGCTCCGCCACATATATTTCCCCACGATTTGCAGGTACCGGAGGTTTTCCTTTGACAGAGAGATCCTCCAGGAGCGGAATACATATACCTGCATTCAACTGAACCTGTTACACAACAAGGTTTGCCCCAAGAGCTGCTACAATCCTCACCGATATCGGAACACTCTCCTGCAACCCTGGTTATACAAGTTCTGGTACCCGTAGTACACCCGCCGGAGCAGCAATCTCCACAAGAACCGCCTACAGCTTCAACATTAGTGCCATCCGTTATACAAGCACAAATTCCTCCATCACAAAAATAAGATTGACACTCCGACCCAGTTGAACACGCTGTACCATTAGGGTTTCTCTGCGGGTCGCACTGAGCCAATTGAAGAGTTATTGAATCCGTCATTATATATCTACCGCCTAATGCACCGGGACTAATAACCGTACCACTAACAAATACAATCCCCGTAGGTGCTCTACTAAAAGGAATAAATAAAGTTTTTTCAAAACTATCCCCAGCAAGTGGCGACAGAGTACATGTATAATCTGATTCAGTTCCACTCACATTACCTAAAACAGTGCCAGCATCTACAGCAGATATAGAATATTGAATACCTTGACCCGCGCTCTCTCCGGGACCGGAGGCCTGCAAATTAATCGTTACACCACCTACCGTACAACCGGCTCCGGTAATACTTAGATTAAAAGTGTCAATAGGACACGCATATACTTCTTTTTTTAATAAAAACGGCAAAACCAATAAAACTACAAGTACCAAAAATGCTTTATAAATCTTAAATTCTTTTAATAAATACTTAAAAAACACTATGTAATAAATATAACATGCATAGATTATTTGTGAAGCTATGAAACCACCTTAAACAAATACGATATAATAAGCACATGCCCGCTAAAAAGTATGCGATAGTTTCAATAGTACTTATACTGGTCTCTTCATTCACATTAACCGCATTTGCCAAGAGTTCTAAAAGTACATGTACAACAGAAGAAGAATGCGCGCAAAAACTGAAAGATGCGGCAGAAGATCTATCTGAAAAATCAAGGTTGCTAGATAACCTAAACAGTAAAATTTCGGATTTAAATAAAAAAATAGCAGGCTTGGGTCAGCAGCTTGGCGTGACAACTGAAGAAATCATAGAAATTGAAAACGAAATAAAAGAATTGGAGCTGGAGCTGGAAAAAATAAACTACAACCTGGCAAACAGGCAGGCTGCCTTGGAAGATAAAATAAAATTCAGAAATAACATTATAAGAAGCTACTCCAAAAAATCTGCGGTATCAGACATTGAACTTCTGCTCGGATCGGCTTCGGCGGGTAAAATGAATTTAACGGGATTCCAATCATACACACTTGACTACCTTTACAGTAAAGCAATGTCATCGGAAACATTAAAAATAATTGATTTTCTTAATTCGGAAATAAAAAACTTTGAACAGAATAAAAGAGACGCCGAAACTGCTAAAAACGAACTGGAAAAATCCAAAACCGACCTGTTAGTTCTTAAAAATAATTTAGAAGCTCAAAAAAGTCAGAAGTTAAATGAATTTGGTGAGGTGTCGGAAGAAAAACAAGAAACAGAAGAAGATTTGGCGTCGATTCAGGAAAGAATAGACAAACTTAGCGCGGCTCAAAAAAGTATTATAGACGCTAAGAGCGGAGCGGGCACCGAAAGCGTGGGTAATTACCAGGCTCCCGAATACAAACTTCCCGACCCGCCGTTCTCTCCCGCTTTTGCAGCAATGAGTTATGGCGCTTACACTCATTACAACGGTATGAGCCAATACGGCGCCAAGGGCAGGGCAGACAGCGGGCTGGATTATAAAAAAATTCTAGAATTTTATTACAAAGTAGGAGTTAAAAAGAAGGACGACTTCCCAAGCAAAATCAGTGTTCAAGGATACGGAGATATGGAATTTCAGAAGTACTTATACGGAATAGCGGAAATGCCCAGTGACTGGCATGAAAACGCCCTAAAAGCTCAAGCTATTGCGGCTAGGACTTACGCATACAAATCAAAAAAGCCTATATGTACGTCTCAATCGTGCCAGGTATTTTTAAAAAGCAAATCCGACAACCCACCGGCCAGATGGAAAAAAGCGGTTGACGATACCAAAAATGTGATTTTGGACGGAGCAGCCACTTCCCAATATTCGTCAACAACCGGAGGATACATCAACAATGTAGGCTGGGATAAAGCCGGAGGAAGCTGGCCGGGCGATGCATACGAGAAAAAAGCTAAATCACCTTGGTTCTATAAAGCTTGGTATACCAAAACATACAACGACAACTCCGACAAGTGCGGGCGATCGAGCCCGTGGCTTAGTGAAAAAGAGATGGCGGATATATTAAACGCCGTAACAGTATTTGAAAAAGGCAACAGCTCTGACAGAAGCAAAGTTTCACCCATAACCACAAAATGCTGGGGAGGAAATCCCTATTCTGTGGATAAAATGGCCGAAAGAGCCGACGAATTAGGCAATAAATATACCAGCATTTCAAGCGTTGATACTGATATCGGAACAAACGGTAAAACTATCAAAATAACATTTCAAACCAATAATGGCGGTATTTCTATAGAAGGTGAAGAGTTTAAAACCGTTTTTAATCTTAGAGCCCCCGGATTTATTTCTTTAAGAAGCAGGCTTTACGATTTCATTAAAAAGTGAAGATCTTAATTATATTTACCGTTCATAAGATATAATCTCCTAGTGCGAAAGCTAATAACAAAAAACTTCAGAATAGAATATTTAATACTCGTAATTGTGGGGATGATGCTGCTATATACGTTTCCTTCGGATCCGGATTTCGGCTGGCATTACAAATACGGTGAATACATTGTAAATAAAAGAGAACTACTAACCGATAATATATTCAGTTACACCTATCCCGACTATAAATGGTCAAATTCATATTGGATTTCCCAGATAATTATTTATTCATTATTTAAACTGACAGGACCAATACTAACGAGCTTATTAGCAGGCAGTATCATAAGCTTTCTGATTTTTTATTTGCTTTTAAAAATAAACGGGGCTACTTCGCTGTTTGGAAAAACTATTTCTTCTTTAATCATTTTTATAGCCTTAAGTTCATTTCAAGTAACAATCCGGCCTCTGTTTTTCAGCACAATCTTCCTATTTCTGCTCTTATATATACTGATGAAAAAGGAAAAGTATGTGATTTTTCTACCCTTGCTTTTTCCACTCTGGGTAAACATGCACGCAGACTTCACTATGGCTTTAATGATTCTCGGACTATATTTCGCGTCAAAGAGCTACACTGAATTAAAAAACAAGTCACTAAAAAAATTTGAATTAGCAAGAAGAACTTTAATTTATCTTTTGTGCTTAGCTGCCACATTGTTAAATCCTAACGGAATAAATCTATGGACTACCTTAATAAAAGACACGGCTCATTTCAAAGACTACATTGGGATTTCCGAAATGCTCCCGTTAAATTTATCGATAGCCAACACAACTGTTATTAATATGATTTTTATGTCTTCATCTTTAATATTAGCTTCTGCACTATTAAGCAATAAACTTTATAAACTTAACAATCCGGTGCGGGAGGATAAAAAATTCGAGTATTGGTACATCATCTCAGTTATAATATTTTTTATATGGTCAATAAGATCAATTTATTTTTTCAGAATTCTGGTTATTTTAGGAATATTTGCAGTAGATTACTTATGGGGAAACTTGGCTTTACTTCTGGTACATAAACTAAATAAACCTCTTGTAGATACCGTGGCCAAATACATAGGCGGTATGATTTTACCTGTGTTATTAATATCTTCTATGGAATTGTTTTTTAAAAGCCTGGATACAACCTTATCGGTTGATAAATTCTGCAAAAAAACTAAGTATCCGTGCGGTGCGATAACTTACCTAAAACAAAACAAATTAAAAGGCAATATGTTTAATCATTATAATTTCGGGGGGTTTTTGATTTGGCAGCTGCCGGAATATAAAACATTTATTGACGGAAGAATGCCTTCCTGGAGAGATAAAGACGGATATTTATTTAAGGAATATAACGATATTATTTCAAATCCTGCAGAAAATTTCGATAAGTTCACTAATTTAGTGCAAAAATACAATATAGGTTTTGTCTTGGATTACAAGGACAATAAATTGTATAAATATTTATCCGGCGAAAAAGGATGGAAGGAAGTTTACAGCGATGAGGCGGCAGCTGTATTGACTCAATAGGATAATTCTCATGTTATCTGTATTTATAAAGTCATTGTATTTGCTTTCTTTTCTAATTATATCTATTATTTCGTTCTCCCGAGGGTCTTTTACCCAATTAAGTATAGAAAACATGCCTTTAAAAAATGTTTTGGTAGTGGAAGCCGTTTTTACACTGCTAATCGGTTTATATCTTTTTTTAACATTGTGGAATAAAGTTAATTTCACACAAAAATCTATTAAAGTTTTAGCAGTAGCAATTATATTTTTACTAGTTATAACTCCTCCATTATTAAGTGTCGATATTTATGCGTATATGGTATCCGCTAAATCTCTGGCTACCACAAATATAAATATATATGCAAATTCTTTATTGGCTTTAACATCAAATCCATGGATGAAAGAGATAAACGCCTGGTGGAATACATTGCCTGCAGCGTATGGACCTTTATTCTATTTTATGATTACGCC
>Ga0154771_150_pt1 | contig 53957 bp, 37 predicted proteins | sample Rifle2008BG16ft_FD_105779 | JGI IMG/M metagenome (GOLD analysis project Ga0154771, IMG submission 105779) | candidate division WWE3 bacterium RBG_16_37_10
GCTACTATAATACATTATTACATCTTGATAGACACTGTATCATAATTAATAATGACTTAATAAGTTATTATGAAATATGAGATTATCAGACCTACCAGTATTACAATTAAGGTTAAAATAAAATGGTATATCACTGATATTTTTATGGTTCTATTAACAAGTGGATCCTTACTCAATGCTTCAATACTCTTTCCCGTTGATCTGATAAAAGTAACAACTCCTATAACGAACGCGGTTAAAACAAGCAAAGCAGATAATATATATCTCAAAATTGTTACAGGAGTTAAAAACAGTATCCCAGAGCCGCTTTTTAAGACTTCTGTAATACCAATTGAAGTATCTTCGATATAAACTGACTTTATATCGACAAATACTAACAAGTCACCTATGTCAGATTGTGATGAGCCATTAAAATCCTCGAGTGCTAAACCTAAAACAAACCCGCTCTTATTAGCTTTTTGACCTATACCAGGAATTTTTGAACTAGTAACGTACTCGCCTTTTTTAATTGAACCGTTAACCCCAGAAACCTTTACCATAGATTCACCAAATGACGTAACAAAGCGTGAATTGTCCTCTCCCAGGTCAAGATCTCTTATGGAGATTATCGGAGTATCAGTAATTACCCCATACATAAAGTTGTCATATGGTGTAGAAGTCAGAACGTAAATTCCGTCTATATAGCTTAATATATTTCCCGGCCCACTTCCCTCACTAGCAACCGGAACAGATAAAGCAACTCCTGTGGAACCAGCGGCATTTGCAACTTTAACGGGACATGATACTAAATGAGAAAACGAAAACACTAACAAAAATGAAAACGCATAGTAAAGTATATATACATGACGTACAGTTTTCATACATTAATAATATCAAATATTAACAAAACTTGTGCATTCTTTTAAAGCACATTAAATTAAGCATATCACCGATTATTAAATAGTTTTTATGACAGTTTAACCCAAATAAAAACATTGATATCAAAACAATATATTTCTTATTAACATTTATTCAAGGTATCTGCTAAATCTACGTATATTACCTGTTTGTTTAAAAAGGTAAAATAATTTATGTGCCAGCTATTTCATAATTATGTATTTCTATGTCGATAGTTAAATATGATTATGTATGTCATTACTACGCGCTGAAGAAATATTTATACCAATATTTGCAGATGATTAGAATATTTATCCAATGCTATGTGTTTTTCTCTACAACAAAAAGTAACACAACGAACTATTTTGTTACACAAATTAACATCTATTGATAATAAAGTATTGACTTATACTTTCAACGATTTAAAATATAAATAACCTTGCCATATATTGCAACTGCAAGGTTTGATAAGGTTAATAGGAAAAATGTCTGCCCAAGATATTGAAAATTACAATTTAAGTACTCAAAGCCCTTCGGAATTTAGTGTTTCTAAAGCTGCTAATTTGCTAAAAATATCTGCATCAACCTTAAGACGATTTGAACAAGAAGGAAAAATAAAATCATACAGACTTTCCAACAACTACCGCATATATAAATTTCAGGACTTAGTTAAGCTCAAAGAATTATTGGAAAAACCCAAATTCACTGAAGAACTAACACTATCCTATACATTCAAAACACAACCGGTAAGAGACCCTGTCCACGCGTTTAAATATTCTTTCATAACCTTATTTTCTATGTTCCTTGCTTTTCTAATTGTGAAAAACGCTGAAAATGTAAATTCTTCATACTTTGGATTACTAACCTGCGCCAAAGAAAAACAAACCAAAGCTTGTATGTTAAGTATTTTGGGATTAAATAACAAAGGCGACGCTCAAAAGCTGGTTTCACAACTGAATCCGGATGTACTAGGAAACAGAAGCAGAAATCCTAATTTTGAATTTAATCTATACATCCCCGTAAACTTTAAAGAGGATGCTATTGCAGAAAAAGACCTGCAGGCTGACGGTCTGGCAAAATTATTCGGAGGACTAAATACTAACAATCAAAACGGAATGTTTGGGACAGGCAATGTCACATTAGGACATTTAGCTTTTTCTGGATCTAGGAATATTTCGAACCTTGGTGCTATTGACCTCACAACTGAAAAAACTTTGGAAGAGCAAATTGACATAGCAGGCGATGTCGAAGGAACAGGGCTAAACTCCGTAGTTATTAAAAAGTTAAACGGAATTCCACTAGGAGATAACAGTGATGATAACAGCGGTGGAAACATACTTATGATTGATGACGGTGAATGGCAAAGCCTCGACCAAAGTGAGATAACAGAATTAGGGAAGATAGATTCGGGAACATGGGAGGGCAATATAATTGAACCTGAATACGGAGGTACAGGATTAGATTCATTTACAACAGGCAACTTAATTTATGCTTCAGCCACAGATACTTTATCAAATTTGCCAATAGGAACCAACGGCCAGGTACTAACAGTATCGAGCGGACTGCCCTCTTGGCAGGCATCGTCATCATCTTGCGAGGATTGTGTAGTAACAGATCCGGCAGCAACACAGACTATAACCCCCACTTCCTCTACAGCAATAGGTTTAGCTGTGGAACAAGCATCGGGTGGGTCGGTTGACATATTTAAAATTACAAATAACGGAGGAGGAACTTCATACTTTAGCGTCAATTCGACCGGTAATATAAATTTATCAAGTGATATTAACTTTAGTGCTGCAACTCCAACAATTACAATTACTGACGGATCTTCACTGACAATAAATGACGGAACTAATACTCTATTAACTTTACAGGACAATGGATCTGTGGGCGGTTTGTATAATATCGGTTCAATAACTACTGTCGGTTCAACAGATATAACAACAGGAAGCAATCAAAATCTTACATTATCTCCTAATGGAACCGGTGATTTAATACTAGACTCTGACGGAGATACTTCACTGATTCTTTCAGGATTTAATTGCAGTACCTACGGAAACGGCGGAGTTCTAACCACTGACGCATCAGGAATAGTTTCATGCACAGACGATGATGGAGGCGCCGGCTCAGGGGCGTTCACAAGTTCTTCCGGAATAATAGATAAAATCACAATAACAGACAGATTAAGACTAAGGGGTGATGCAGCCGATATTCAACTTGAAGTAGAAAATGTAACAACAAATACAATACCAACTGCAGACGCTGTTTCAATTAATCTCACAGGCGGCACCGCAGGTATAACAACAGATGGTGTAGACGCTCTTTTTATAAATGCTGAATTTGGAAACGGCACTGCAAACGTAAATTCAGGCATTCAGATAGATATTGATCCAGTTAGTAGTCCTTCGGGGGATGAGTCTTTTTACGCATTAAATATCGCCGGTATAACAGGCACTTCTGCTTCAGAAGCTGCCATTAATATTGAAAGTGGATGGGATAAAGATTTAAATTTCGTTAGCACCGCTCCCAATATTTCAATTGGAAATGGAGGAACTTTAACGATAAATGACGGAACAAACACTTTACTTACACTTGCAGACAGCGGCAGCAGCGGATCTTTATCTTTAGGAGGAGCTACAATTTCGTCGGCTGAATTAGATCTGCTTGACGGCAGGTCCGAAACACTTGTTGACTCAATAAATGTTGGTACCTACGCCACAACCGGTGTAACAGCCGGATCGGGATTAACGGGCGGAGGTACAGTAAGTAACTTAACTCTAAACATTGGAGCCGGAAGCGGCATAACTGTTAACGCTGACGATATAGCGGTAGATGCAACTACTTCCGGAACAACTACAACAACGTCTGCCAATTCAGGAATTGAATCTACAGCTGCAGGTATCAGACTTCTTGGAGGGTGTTCAAACAGCCAGGTACTTGCTTGGAATTCTTCAGGTTCTGTTTGGGAGTGTTCAACAGCCAGCTTAATATCAGGGGTTGGTGATATCACTGCAGTAGGATCCATGGAAAGTGCTGCTGTATTTGCAGACTCCACTGCAGACGATGATTGGTTAGGTTTAGGTGCGCTGGCAGGTAGAATTGAATTCGACGATCAATCAGTTGATGAAGTAAATATATTAAGCGCTTATGTTGGAATAGGTACAAATGCACCCAATAATCCCCTTGAAGTATTATCAACCACAGCAACTCAAGTGCGAGTTGCATACGATACATCAAACTACTTTACTCAAGCTGTATCTTCTGCAGGAGCAGTAACATTTGATGTTACAGGAAGTTCAGCCGGATTCACATTCTCAGATGCAGGAATATTTAATGGGACAGCCACATTTAACTCGGATGTTGACTTAACTTTAGCCGGAAGTGAGAACATTGCTTTATCAAACACTTCAGCTTCAGCAGATCAGGTTTCATTAACATCAACAATTGCGGATACAAACAGTGTTGATGTACTTTCGATAACCGTTACCGACAACACTTCTTCTTCGGGAACAGGAAGAGGACTTTTCATAGAAACTGGTAACGGATCCGCTACATTAGACGCTGCAATAGCAATAAACCACACAGATACCGGACAAGCTATGACATCAGGTATAACCATAACCGGAGATGCGTCTACTGCAGTTAGCACTGCAATAAACCTGGCAGATGCGGAGATAGCAACAGCATTAGCATTAGGATCAAATGACATAACTGTTGGTGGGGTAACTTTGGAATCAAACGAGCTTGCGTTGCTCGATGCCAGAGGAGGAGTATTAGTTGACTCCATAAACGTTGGAACATATGCAACAACAGGAGTAACCGCCGGATCAGGACTGACTGACGGCGGTACTGTGGGGACATTAACTCTAAATATTGGAGCCGGAAACGGTATAACGGTTAATACTGATGACATAGCAGTAGATGCAACAACTTCCGGAACAACGACGACCATATCGGCAAATTCAGGAATTGAATCCACATCTACAGGTATTAGGCTATTGGGCGGATGTACTAATGGACAGGTGTTAGCTTGGAATAGCGGGAGCTCTATTTGGGAGTGTACATCAACAGCTGTAGGAGACATTACAGCAGTAGGATCAATGGAAAGCGGAGCGGTGTTTGCAGATTCCACAGCAGATGACGACTGGTTGGGTTTGGGAGTATTGGCGGGAAGAATAGAATTTGACGATCAATCAGTAGATGAAGTTAACGTTTTAAGCGCATATGTTGGAATTGGTACAAATGCTCCGAATAATCCATTAGAAATACTATCAACAACAGCAACCCAGTTGAGAGTTGCATACGATACATCAAATTACTTTACTCAAGCTGTATCCTCTGCAGGAGCGGTAACATTTGACGCTACAGGTGGTTCTGCCGGATTTACATTTTCAGATGCAGGAATATTTAACGGGACTGCAACGTTTAATTCTGATGCTGATCTGACTTTGGCCGGAAGTGAGAACTTAACACTAACTAACACCTCCGCATCTGCGGATCAAGTAGCTTTAACCGCAACCATAGCTGACACTAATAGCGTTGATATCCTTTCGATAACTGTGACTGACAACACTTCCTCTTCTGGAACAGGAAGAGGTTTATTCATAGAAACCGGAAATGGTTCAGCCACATTAGATGCAGCCATAGCGATAAACCACACAGACACCGGACAGGCAATGACATCTGGAATAACCATAACCGGGGATGCATCTACTGCAATTACCACAGCAATTAATTTAGCAGACGCCGAAATAGCTACAGCTTTAGCGTTAGGATCAAACGATGTCACAGTCGGTGGGGTAACTTTGGAATCAAACGAGCTTGCGTTGCTCGATGCCAGAGGTGGAGTTTTAGTTGACTCCATAAACGTTGGAACATACGCAACAATAGGAGTAACCGCCGGATCAGGTTTAACAGGTGGTGGAACAAATGGAGTACTCACACTAAACATAGGAGCTGGAAATGGGATAACGGTAAATACTGATGATATAGCGGTAGATGCCACTACTTCAGGAACCACAACCACAACCTCAGCAAACTCAGGAATAGAGTCGACTTCTACAGGTATAAGGTTACTTGGAGGATGTTCGAATTCACAAGTTTTATCCTGGAACAGCAGCAGCTCAGTTTGGGAGTGTGCAACAGCTGCTGGCACCTTGTGGAATGCCATAGGAGACCCGGATGGAAATAATACTGTTAATTTAAGTACATTTACAACTCAATTTGATTTTACAGGAACTACTACCACTGGTTGGACCTACAACGCAGATTCAGTGGCACAAGGTATTGCTTATGCTTTATCGGTTGATGCCCTAACGAGCGGCAAAGGAATAGATCTTGTTTCGACTTCTACAGCCTTCACTGGTTCACTAGCAGCAATAACCTTATCAGGTTCTAATGCAGCAAATACAGGCACATTATTGGATATAACCAACAGCGGTACAGAAAACACCAATACTAGTGTGTATATTAAGCATTATGCTACAGGTACAAACAATTTAGTTTTTAGGGCTGATGATGTTTCCGGGGACACCACTCCCGTTGTGATAGACGGAGCCGGTGCAGTCGGTATTGGGACGACTTCGCCTGGAAATAAAATGCACGTTGTTAGTGCGGCAACAAATGCAGCCGGTTTATTAGTTACTGGTGGGACTTCAGTAGGGTCAGCCTCCGCTAATAGTGGGCAAATGTTGTTAGGAGACCAGGCAGGAGCACAAGGACGATTCTCATACGATTATGTTCCAGGTTATTTATATATTGACAACAGCTATAATGATAACGCTGGAAACATTTATATTAGAACAAAAACTGCAGGTACAGCGGTAAATGCTATTACAGTTTTAGGCTCAGGAAATGTTGGTATAGGTACAACATCGCCAGGAGTGCTTTTGAATGTTAAAGGTGTACCAAATTCAACTTTACTCAAGTTGGAAGTACCTTATACCGCTGCCGGACAGTATGTGGGTACATCTGTCTTTAATTCGTTCGATAGTGTTGAAGAAAGCAGAATATCAACAATTGCAGATGACAATTATGGTGCTCACTTTGCATTCTTGTCTAAAGAAAATACCGGTGTAGGGGGTACATTAAGTGAAAAGATGAGAATCACAAGCGGAGGAAATGTCGGAATTTCTGATACTACACCTGATTCCCCCCTTGAGATTTTAAGCACTACAAATCCGCAATTCAGGATTAGTTATGCTGACGGTACAGCTGACGCTACGTTTGGCGTAGATACCAATGGAGCGGTGACATTTGATGCCACAGGAAGTTCAGCCGGATTCACATTTTCAGACGCAGGAATATTTAACGGGTCTGCAACATTTAATACGGATGTTGACTTAGTACTAGCCGGCAGCGAGAACTTAGCACTTACTAACACCTCCGCTTCGGTAGATCAAATAGCATTAACATCAACCATAGCGGACACCAATAGCGTGGATATCCTTTCGATAACCGTGACCGATAACACTTCATCTTCAGGAACAGGCAGAGGTTTATACATTGAAACAGGAAATGGTTCAGCAACACTTGATGCAGCAATAGCAATTAACCATACAGATACAGGACAAGCGATGACATCTGGAATAACAATTACCGGAGATTCATCAACAGCAATAACCACGGCGATAAACCTGGCAGATGATGAGATAGGGACAGCTTTAGCTCTTGGATCAAACAATGTAACAGTAGGAGGCGTAACTTTAGAATCAAATGAACTGGCATTACTTGATGCCAGAGGGGGAGTATTAGTTGACTCTATAAATGTTGGAACATACGCAACAACAGGAGTAACGGCAGGATCAGGTTTAACAGGTGGAGGAACAAACGGAGTACTCACACTAAACATTGGAGCCGGAAATGGCATAACAGTAAATACTGATGACATAGCAGTGGATGCAACCACATCAGGAACTACTACTACAACATCTGCTAATTCAGGTATTGAGTCAACTTCATCCGGTATTAGACTATTAGGAGGCTGTTCTAACAGCCAGGTATTAGCCTGGAACAGCAGCAGTTCTGTATGGGAGTGTGCAACATCCAGTGGTTCTTCCACATTGCAGCAAGCTTATGTAGCCGGAAACACAATAGATATAACCAGCGGTGAAGGAGCTCTGGATATAGATGCCCAATCGGCAAATGTTGACTTTGAAATAGGACAAGGCACAGACACGGGAGATTTTAGAATTTGGGACGGCACGGATAACTGGCTACTTATAGACGAAGATGCTGATACCATGTCTTTAGGTGCAGCGGCCGGTAGCGGACTAACTTTAGACGCCGGCACAGGAACAATCAACATAGGAAATTCGGCAAATGCTAAAACAATAAATATAGGAAGCTCCACAGGTGCAACAGCACTCAACTTTACATCCGGTACCGGCGCTCAAACTTTCGTATCATCTGTAATAGCCGGAACCACTTCCTCTGCAGCGTTCGTTTTCAATGCAAACTCCCTAACAACTGGTGACGGGATATATGCAACTTCTTCCTCGATAACACAAGGAGATCTATTCCAGTTAGCAACTACAGGTAATACTCTGACAAGCGGAAATCTGCTTAATGTCTCTAGCGCATTAACAAACACTACATTCACAGGTAATTTAGCTTCAATAGATTGGTCACCGTCCGAATCAACACAAATTTATAATACATCTGCGGACCTTTTGCAGATAAACTTAGGACAATACGCAAACGTAGGCAATTTGCTGAACATAACAGATAACGGATCTGCACTATTTCAGGTTTCGGAAACTGCCATAACCAGCGCAATCCCCCACTCTTTCACGGCTGCGGGCGATGTGTCTATGGCTTACGATCTTAACTTTACAAACCAGACCGCCAGCTATATAAACAGCAACGGCTCGTTATATTTAAGAGCCGGTGAAATTTTCGAGAATAACAACCTTAACCTGCAGACATACGGCGCCGGAAATTTAGTTTTTGAACCGCAAGGCACCGGTTATCTTTATGTCAACAGTACCTCTACAAGCGTGGACGGAGCAATTTCCAGTTCTTCCCCTAGTATAACCGTCGCCGGAGGTTTTATATCTACGGCCGACGCCGACACAATATCTTTACTAGTTAGAAACACTAACGCAAGCGCAACATTCCAAAATGTGGGCACTGCCGGCTCGCAGGGTGACCCGGGATTATTTACAATAGAGGGTGCTACTTCCGCAACAGCCTATAACCTTATTACAGCTTACAACTCAAACACCAGAAGCGACGCCGCTGCAGTATTTAGAGTCAGAGCCGACGGCAATGTATACGGAGAAGCCTCTTTCAACGCCTCCGGCGCAGACTACGCAGAATATTTTGAAAAAGAAGAAAACATAGAAATCAGTGACATGATAGGTCTTAATAAAACAACGGGTAAAGTTAGAAAATTCAGAGCCGGTGACCAGATGATGGGCGTCTTCTCTAATCAGCCGGGCTTTGTAGGAAATAATATTTCCAGCATGACCGAAGGTGAAAGAGACTCAAAATATGCCCTGGTAGGTTTAATAGGTCAAATAGAATTAAAAGTTACATCCGAAAACGGTAATATAAAATCGGGCGATGCCATAACCTACTCCACCAGATATCCGGGCGTAGGTACTAAGGCTGTGTCTTCGGGACCTATGATAGGAAGAGCCCTACAAAACTATGACAGCAAGGATCCAACAAAAATATCGAAAATATTAGTATTTATAAGACCTTCCTGGTACACACCCGAAAGCCTGGCGCTGCAGCTAGACGATTTCGGCAACCTTGTAACCCAATTTGAAAATATTGATACCGTAATAGGACAAAATGTTCAGCAGGCTGCTGCTGAAATAACATCAGGCATGAATTCTTCTTTAGACAGCAGGCTAAAATTAATTGACGGAGCACTGGCAGAACTTGCCTCCAAAGTCGAAACGCTGGAATCTTCCCAGTCCTCGCAATCGCAAAATCAGACTTTGAATTTGGAAAACTCTATGGAAAGTTTGAAAAATAATATGGGTTTAATAAACGATTTATTAGGAATCTCGGAAGTAACTCAAGCGTCGGAATCAAGCGGGACATCACAATATACCGGCTTGCTGGATAAAATAAACAGCGCATTCAGCGAATTAAAAGACTTTATCAGCTCTTTAGGCATCACCCAAAATGATAATGGGCTCGTAATATCCGGCGATACAAACATACTGGGCGAATTGACTCTAAACGGTCTAACCACTACCGGAAACGCAAACTTCGGACTTTTGCAGATTGACTCCCTAGCCAATACATTAAATATAAATGGGCCTGCGTGCTTTAACGACGCGACAAATACACTTAATTCAGAGCTGTGCAAGACGCAGACTTTGTACTTGCAAAAGAATTTAGCCGGAAACATAAACTTATTTGACGGCAAAGTAGTAATAGAACCGGACGGGAAACTAACCGTAAAAGGTACTATTGAAGCCGAAACTGTGACGGCCGATGAATTTGTTTTAAGGGGTACTTCCTCAAATATCGGCAGCGGCATTATCTTATCAGGTCAAACAAAGATAACTTTATTGACTCCAGCAACTAAAGCAAACTCAAAAGTTTTTATAACAGCCACAACCAGCACTGGAGGGCAGACACTAATAGTAGGAAATAAAATACCTGATACTTCTTTTGATATTTACATAGACAATCCGATAGGAAGCGACATCGTGTTTGACTGGTGGATTGTGAATCTTGATTAGTAGTTTTTAACTATGCTTAAAAAAATAATTCCTAATAATTTCAGATTTGTAAAAAGAAGCAAGAATTTATCCGTTTTGTTGGTTTTGCTTATCCCTCTAATAGTAATTCCCCTATTCCTAATTATAAAAAACAGAAACATTTCTACATTTGAATGCAGGTCCTGGATGGAGCAGCTTGATCCTAAAATACTCTCGCTAGAAACCAACTTCGAAAAGGTATCACCAAAAACCGAATCCCCTATCATCGGCAGATTTCTAAAATACACAATAAATTACGATTCTCCCGCTCAAAAATTCATTCTGGTAGATTCAGAAAATAATGAAAGTTGGGTAAATATTGTTGTCAATTCAAATAGTAAACCAAAATCGTCTATCAATAATGACACCATAGTCTGGAAAAACATCCTGCCTTCGATAGACCTTGAACAAAAAAAATACAAAGATGCTCTGCAAAATGTATTTAAGTTAAATAAATCTTCGGAAATAATAGAATACCAAATTGAAAAATCCGGCAAAGTCTACCTGCAGAAAATTTCTGGCGGAATGATTGCAGTAAAGTCGTCAGCTACTTCAGAAGAACTGCTGGTTTTTAAATCACCTCAGGGAATCGACTCCGGAAATGAACGCATTGATTTTTTTATGGAGTTAGAAGGAGATAAAATCCGTCTCACCCCACAGCGAGATTGGCAGCTTGGATGCGAAACTTCTCCTATTACTCTTTACTCCCAAATCACCTCTGCCTCTTGGGACGAAGCTTTAGTTAAAGTCGGAGACAAATGCGACACTAATAATTGTCTTAAAGACGGAGATATTTTAGAAATAAAACCTGCAGGCTGGAACTGGGGGCTAAAGGAAAGAAAAGTTTACGCAATTATTAAAATCCCAAAACAAACGGAAGAAAACCGGCGCGAATACTCATCACGCACAACCATTCCTCCTGATCCGGAAGGCTACGATAAGGAAATAACCCAAGAAGAAGCCTTGGCCGCATTACCGGAGAATGAAAAACAAAAAGTATTTGATATTGAAGGTTTAGCCAGATACGCGATTGATTACACGAACCTGGCAACCCCGGAACAGTTGGAAAATATCCACAATCCGCAGCAAGATAGCCCAATTTTGGACGCCACTGCCCTATCCGATTTTCAAAACCCCATTGTTAAAAAACCTGACCCGAGAATTTCAATCATACCACTAGAAAGGCGTTTCACTTTTGCCGAGTCCCAAAAACTGGTTGAAAGAAAAACAATCAAGGAAAGCCTAATACCTCCGGTTCATGCCGCAGGCGTAGTCGTTAAATCTATTGGCACTGGTGTCGGCCGCCAATATTCTACAATTGCAGACTGGGAAACAGGCGAAAGCGGAGATCTTGTTACAGCTCAGGAAATACGTGTAGGAAAATTATTCAAAGATTCCGAGTTTGATTTAACGGCTCAGATTCTTATAAATGGAGCCACTACAAATTCTTCATATTATATGCAATTGACGGTTGCCGAAAGCGACAGACATACAGGTATAGCCGGCACAGGGGTAGTTATTGATGGACAAACTGAAAGCGGTGCCAGCGGGTTCAGTTGTTTCAATATTCGTGATAACTATACCGTTATAGAGTGGATAGAGGCAAAACGATGCAGAGGATCAGGCAGCGGTGCTTCAATACAAATAACTGACGACGGCACCAACCGCACTGACGGTATTCTGATACAAAATGTGATTATTCATGATTTTGATGATACTGGTTTTACTATTCGCGGCATAGGATGGGCAAACATAACCGTAGGCAGCCAATCAAATATTATTAGAAACTGCATTATTTATGACGGTGATAGAGCAGGTATACAGGGAGATTCTGCCAATACCGAGGGTGTGACTGCTACCATAGAAAACTGTTCAATCGACGGATCAAATATTATGCTTGCAGGCATTTATGAAGATGGCAACAGCTGTGCCGCTCCAGCCGATGTTGCTTTCACAGTGCGAAATACTATTGTTATGAATACAACCACCGAAGATTACGATGATTCCACCCCCGCCCCCGATGAATGGTGCGGTTCCAGGGAATACAGCATTTCCGAAGACGCTTCAGCGGATGACGACGGAGGAACCGGAAATCTTGTAAGCAAAACTTACAGCGGACAATTCGTTAATACTAGCACCGGCTTTGAAAACCTTCACCTCAAAGCCGGATCGGACGCTATCGACAACGGCACCGCAGGCACGAATTTTGCATACGACATTGACAGTGAGGCACGTCCTCAATTGGCTGCCTGGGATATAGGTGCGGACGAATACAGTTCCGACGAAGCAGTAGCCTTTTGGAAATTTGACGAAGGCACAGATAATACCTGCTCAAGCGGAATAAATGACGTATGCGATTTATCTTCAAACGCTAATAACGGTGCTTTCTCCGGCGGTACAGCCTGGAAAGCCGAAGATATGTGTGTAAACGGTAAATGTTTGTTTTTTGACGGATCCGACGATGTTGTAACTGTGAATAACTCCAATTCTTTGGACTTCGACCTTGGCTTAAATAACGGCGTAACTTTTGCCGTCTGGATCAAGGTCAATTCGGACGGAGAAGCTAATGTGGGTGAGATTTTCGATAAAGGTACTAATACCTATCTAAGAAATACTAACCAAACCGCTGATGGATTCGCAGACTTGGAGGCTAAATTAGACCTAAGCACTGCCGACGCTACAGCTAGCGTTATTAAAGGTATTACCCTTAACAAATGGCATCATGTGGCCGTAGGTTACACTGATGACGCGGACGATGAAATAACAGTTTATATTGACGGCCGAAGCCGTGCAGTGAGCACTGACGGAGACGGCTCCCCCGCTTCCACCGATACAAATAATCTTTTAATTGGAGGCGACTCCGGAGCAAACTTTCATGGCTACATGGATATGCTTAAAGTTTATCCGTATGAACGAACTTCCGATCAAGTAAAAACGGATCTTACTATATTACCATCAAGCCGCGGTTCATCAGCAGTATTTGGCCGCTCAGAAAACTCTGAAATTATGCAGGGTTTGGTAGGATACTGGAAATTTGACGAAACATCCGGAAACGCCTCGGATTCTTCCGGCTTTGACACTACTCTTATTAATAACAATACTACTACTTTTACTTCAGCTAAATATGCAAGAGGAGCTGAACACAACGGCACAACCCAGTATTTCGATGCTGCTGACAACGATTACCTGTCGCTTACAGGCAGCATTACCTTGTCAGCATGGATCATCCCCGACGTGATTACCGGAAGCCACGCAATAGTGGGAAAATTCGACGATGCAGACGAATCATATCTATTGTTTCAGACAACAGACGAAATAAGAATGTATATTGACTCATCTTCTAACTATGTCACTACCAACGCGGCAAACCTGGCAGCTAACTCCGTATACCATGTTTTAGGAGTTTACGACTCAGTTACACAAACTATACGGTTATACGTAAATGGAATCTTTCAAGAATCAACTATTACCGGCACTATCCCCTCATCCATAGGCGACGACGCCGGAGAATTTTCTGTAGGTGCAGAAGACACCGGCGGAACCCCCGCTAATTACTTTGACGGCCATATTGATGACGTCCGCGTTTATAATCGGGCACTTTCACCAAAAGAAGTCCAAGCCTTATACAACTTTGGCCCTCCGCCGGTAGCTTATTGGAAAATGGATGAGGGCTCCGGAATAGCAAGTATTTTAGACTCTTCTGGTAACGGTAATACTGCCACATTGAACGGCACTATGGCTCCAAACGATTGGGTTGCAGGCAAGTATGGAAACGCCCTGGACTTTGACGGATCTGATGATAATGCTTCAGTCGCTTCAGTTTTAAACCTTACGAATGCTTCAGTTACAATTGCTACCTGGGTTTATTTGTATGACACTTCCGAAGGTGGCGCTTTTGTTAAATTAGGCAACGAACCATCACCAAACAACGGTTTTGGAATAGGAGTAGGCAGTTCATTGTATGAAAACGAAGGAAACGATTTTTTAATGCTCTTTGAGGGTATTAGATGGATTGATACTAATACAACTATCGGAACTGGTTGGCATCATATAGCAATGACTGTAGATCCGATAGGTGTGCCTGAAGGATTTATTGACGGCAAATCCGTGGGCAGATTCACCGGTACAAATGCAACAGCTCCTACAGGCTCAACAAGAGTAGGCGGATACAGTAATGGCGGTATTAACCGTTTCGGTAATTACAGACTCGACGACACCCGGATATATAATTACGCCCGAAGCGCCAGCCAAATTATCGAGGATATGAACGCCGGTAATCCGGTTCCCGGCTCTTTCACGGGTTCAGCAACCGGTTATTGGAAATTTGACGAAGGGGCGCTGAATACCTGCACCGGAGGTACAAATGACTTTTGCGATTCATCAAATAATGGTAAAAACCTAGCTTATTCTACTACAACCGGTGGTTTTACAAATGCCGGAAAATTCGGCAAAGCTTTCGACGGTGACGGAACCAGATGGGCTTCGCTGGCAGACGATACAGATTTTGATTATACGGCTACAGATAACTTTAGTATTAGTATGTGGATTAAATCAGATTCGGCTACTAACCCTTCCGCTAACGAGGTACTAATTAATAAACACGTCCCAATAAACAACATCGGCTACAGAATTCATTTTAATACATCAGGGCAAATAGAATGCGGAATCGATGACGATACGACTTCCTTCCCTGAAGATTCTGCAACAAGCATTAAAGATTATTACGATAGTACATGGCACAATTTGATCTGCGTACGCAATGTTACCGAAGACAACATGTATCTATATGTTGATGGCATCTTAGTCGACGATGACGGAAATCTTAGTGTTTCCGCAACATTAGCAACCACAGACAATTTATCGATCGGCGATGAAGATGAATCCGACGACGGGGATGAGTTTTTCGGGGATATTGACGAAGTTAAAATATTTCGTACCGCGTTAACAAGTGAACAGGTAATAGCAGAATTTAATCAGGGCAAGTCAGCTGTTTGGGGTACCACTTCTACTGACTCCAGCGGAAATGCTTCATCATCCTCGCAAAGGGAATACTGCCCTCCCGGAGACACCGGGGGAAATTGCGGCGGATCTAATGACCCCTCCCCTGTGGGTGAATGGAAATTTGATGAAAACACCGGCACAACCGTATACGATACCAGCGGAAACGGATACAATAGTACTGCTTTTGCAAATAACACAGCGAGGGTAATAGGTAAACAGGGAGGAGCACTCTCTTTTGACGGCACCGACGATGTTGTAGAAATTTCCGACCAGGATGCATTTTCCATTACAACTACAAATCAATTGACAGTTGAAGCTTGGTTTAAACCGGCAGCCCTGAGTACATCTAAAAAAATTATCTCCAAAAACAAAACAGGACAAGATGAGTGGATTTTAGGCATGACAGATTTAAATAGAGTATATGCTTATATAATTAATACCGGAGCATCCGCCTATTTATATGCTGAATCAGATTCTACCTTTGGTTATCTGGAAACCAACAAATGGTATCATTTGGCTTTTACCGTAAATATCAGCACAAATATTTTGAATTTATACATCAACAGTGTGCTTCTCGGGACTGATACAACGGCAAGCGGTTCACTTGCAAACGGCACTGCGGCTGTCAGGTTCGGCGAAGACGGAGACGGTAACGGAGATACAAACGGGGTAATTGACGATGTCAGAATATACAACTATGTTCGCACTCCCGCACAAATTGCAAGAGACCACAACGGCGGCACGCCTACAGCTTGGTATAAATTTGATGACTGCTCCGGAAAAACCATACATAGTTCAGTACCCGAAATCAATAACAATAGTTCCTTTCTTAATTTAGACGGGTTAATTTCAATTGGCACTTCCGGCGACAACACAGCATTAGGGGTATGCAACTCCGGCATTTCTACAGAAGCCTGGAATAACGGCACGACCGGAAAATTTAACAACAGTTTAGACTTTGACGGAAATGATGATTTTGCAACAGTCGAATGCTGCAGGCAGGAACTGGATTTAAACACAGGTTTGGCTAACGGTTTTACAATCTCCACGTGGATAAATGCTGACTCTGCAGGAGAAACAAATGTCGGACGTATATTTCAAAAAGCAACAGGCACATATTGCAGAACTGATTCCCCTTCTGGCACAAACCTGCATATAGAATGTGGCTTGGATTTAGCCACTACTGATGCCACTTTAGATATTATTGACGCAATAACAACCGGAACATGGAATCATATAGCTCTTTCCTGGACCAATGATGACGATGACGAAATAACTATTTGGGTAAATGGTAGAAATGCTGGATCAAGCACCGACGGCAGCGGTGCAGCTGCTGCTGAGTCAGGTTCTATATTTATGGGTGGCACGGCTGCAAATTTTGACGGAAAAATAGATGATTTCAGGGTTTATCCGTATGAAATGACCGCTCAACAAATAAGAACTGTGTACAATGAGGGGTCCACCGTCAGATTTGGACCAAGTACCGGAAGTCCCTGAGCTATTCAGACCAGGAAACATTTAGTATTACTATAGAAACAAATTGTTACCCCGATAAAATATTGACTTTTTTGCTTTATCATATACAATATCCACTGTACCAAAGACAGCAAGGTTCTTTTCACTGAGGCGTACAAAGCCACTTTAAAAGAATTAAAAATCTTGCCGAGGTTAATCAATATTGAAAGCACACAGCGATTCTAAGCACTAATTTTAAGTTGTCGCATGTTAAAAAGTGCATATCAAATGATTAGACTCACCTTTGGTGAGTTTTTTTTTACTTGAAGAATCCGAATATTTGGAAAAAGGGGTCAAAAGATAAAAAAACATATGCCAAACGCTAAAAATACACAAACGGTTAAAGAAATAAAAGAAAAAGTATCCAAGGCTAAATCAATTGTATTCACCGATTACAAGGGTTTAGACTCTAACAAAGCAAACGAGTTAAGGGCTAAAATGCTTGAAGAAGGCGTGGAATTAACAGTGGCAAAAAACACTCTGCTAAACATCGCTCTCAAAGAAGAAAAATTCGAGGTAGAAAAAGTAAAAGACCAATTGAAAGGTCCCACGTTGGCGTTATTTTCATACAAAGATGCGGTCTCGCCTCTTAAAGCTTTAGCTGAATTTATAAAAAAAGTCGAACTCCCTGTAATAAAAGGGGCTTTCATAGAAAAAGAATATTTTAATTCTGAAAAAGTAATAGAAATAAGCAAACTGCCTTCAAAAGACCAATTGATTTCTCAAGTTGTATGGGGATTAAAATCTCCGTTATCGGGATTTGTAAATGTTTTAGGCGGATCACAACGCAAACTAGTATATGCTTTGTCCGCTCTTGCCAAAAAGAAACAAGGTTAAAGGAGGTGTTTAGTAATGTCAGATAAATTAAGCGAAAATTCCAAAAAAGTAATGGATATAGTAGAAAAAATGACAGTTCTGGAATTGAACGACCTAGTAAAAGCATTGGAGGAAAAATTCGGCGTATCTGCTGCTCCGGTTATGATGGGATCAATGCCGATGGGCGGAAACGGCGGGCAACCGGCGGAACCAGAGGAAGAAAAAACAGAATTTGATGTTGTCTTAACCGACGCAGGCGCAAACAAAATAGGGGTTATCAAAGTAGTCAGAGAGTTGAATCAAAGTTTAGGTCTGGTTGAAGCTAAAGGTTTGGTAGAATCCACACCTAAGGCAGTACTCGAAGGCGCTAAAAAAGACGCCGCTCAGGCTGCAAAGAAAAAGCTTGAAGATGCAGGTGCAAAGGTAGAATTGAAGTAAGTCAATCCGTGAGTTCTAATTAAAATTCTATATTAAACAAGAGGGCCCTCATATTGAGGGCTTTTTTGTCGGTAAATTAAATTTCGCCACTATTATTAAAAGTTTTTAACAATTGATTATGAAATTATTGATAATACAAAAGGTTTATTAACCTATAAATTCCCTGTAGCAAGTTTTCACATTTTCGCCCAGCTGCTCGGCGGCATCCTCCGGTGTAGCTTTGTCGCTAACCCATATTCCCGCTCCAAGTTCTAAACCTCCGAAAACCTTGATATGGGGAATAAACCCTACATGCCAATGGTAAGGCTCATACCTCATTGTATGAATCCAAAAGTTTCTGTCGGGTTTATTGAACATAGCGTTATATGACCACAATGCCGCTTTTAAAATTTGTGTGAAGTCGTTAATCTCCATGTCATTTACATATCCGAAGTTGGGCTTGTGCTCTTTTGGTATTAATAGCATCTCATAACTCCATCTGCAAGCAACCGGAACCAATAAAACAAAATGTGGAGTTTCGTGAACTATTCTTTTTTTCAAAGCAAGTTCAACCTTTATTTTATCGCACCAGTAACAGGAATTATTCTCATTGTAATATTTCATGGCTTCGGTCTTTTCCATTTCTAAAATTCCCGGGAAACCTTTTAATGCCACTATTTGTGAGTGAGGGTGCAGTATGGAAGCTCCAGCTTTTCCTCCCCTGTTATTAAAGATCATCACTTCTTTGTCCTGGGAATTATAGTACGTAACCCTATTCAAAAACGCTCTCATAATACGCACATTCTGCTCCTGCGGCAGATCTTCAAGGTCTTTATCCTGATAGGGCGAGTGCACTATTATTTCATGGTCTTCTACTAATGGGTATTTATTTCTGAATACACGTACATTCCAGTCTTCCGCATCTTGATAAACGGTAGGAGGAGTCAGGGACTCATTCCCTTTGGCAAATCTATCAACATTCACCGGCGTCTGCGATGTACTTATGACCGTTCCTGTAGCACCGGTTTGATCGGCCCTTTTAGCTCTGTTGGTAGCTAGTATTGTCGGAATTCCAGTTAATTCATCAAAAAGAAATGTGGGCATGTTTTTTATTTATACTTTCTTTTAATATCCTCCAAACCAGACTTAATATTAATGCTTTACGTAAAACTCTCCTCGTGTAATTTTACAACTTTTTCATATAATATTTTATATTCCAAAGCACTTTTATCCCAGCTGAAATCGGATTTCATAGCGTTTACTACCATTGTATCCATTAGGTGTGTTCCGTATACTTTAAACGCTCTTAGCACAGCCGACAAAAATCTGCCGGAAGAATAAGAATCAAATGAAAAACCGTTTACACCATCAGTTATAGAATCCTTTAAACCGCCAACATCATGAACGATTGGCAGTGAACCGTACCACATACCAATCATCTGGATTAGCCCGCAAGGTTCATATTTGGATGGCACCAATAAAAAATCGCTGGCTGCATATATCTGATTTGCCAGAGCAACGTCAAACTTAACATTTACGGAAACATTTCCTCTCAAATCTTCTTTTTCATTTAACTCCGCAAATTTTTCCTCCCAAGCTTTATCTCCAGTCCCAAGCAAAACGAACTGACCCCCGTTTTTTACTATTTCAGGTACTATCTTTATTAATAGATCCAAACCTTTTTGATTCACGTCAAGCCTGGATATAAAAGCAAACACAGGTTTGCCGGATTTCTCGAGTTTTAATTCTTTTTGAACATTTTCTTTATAACCTTTTTTAGCATGAGCATGGTTTCCGGCATCATAATTTCTGGGAAATTGAGAATAGTCTATACCGTTTAAAATTCCGGTCAATCTACCTTCTCTGTTTTTTATCACTTCACTTAATTCCTTGCCAAACTCTTGTGTGACAATCTCACGCGCATAGGTAGGAGAAACTGTATTTATATAATCACTCGAGGTGATACCCTGCAAAATCAAGTTGAGGTCCCCGTCGGAAACGTCCCAATCTATAAGTCTGTGCTCACCTGGATAAATACCGACATCTTTAATTAAATCGACACCACCCTTACCTTGGTACAAAAGATTATGGATAGTAAATAATGTGGCGGGTCTTTCTAAACCAAGCTCGTCGTGCAGCAAATGTGTAACTAATCCTGTATGCCAGTCGTTGCAGTGTACTAAATCGTAAGTGTTAAACTCCGATTTAACATATTCCACAACGGCCATATCAAAAAAAGTGAACATTTCGGTTTCCGACAAGCTATTCGCAAAAGCATCTTTCCCGCCTTTAGAAAAATACCTGAAATTTTTCAGCAAAAAGACATCTACATTGGAGCGCGGAAGTTTGGTTTTAAAGACTTCGACTACGTTATTCTCCCCCCCAAACGGTACATTTAAATCAAGACTTTTATAAACTGAAAGCCCTTCCAATTTCGTATTATCAAAAAACGGAACCACCACATCAGCGTTTACACCCACTTTTTCCAATGCTTTCGGCAAAGATCCTATCACATCTCCCAGACCGCCAAGTTTAACAATTGGAGCAACCTCCGATGCGGCAATCAATACTTTGAGCATGCTATAAGGGTATCAAAAAATACTTTCTATGACTATGTGTTTGTTGACGATTAGAGGAAAAACCTTTATTCTGCTAAGCATAAAAAAAAGGAGTCTTTATGCAACATTTAAAGGAACGCGAATATTACGACAGAACCGGCGTAAGATTCATTAAACCGTTTTTCGATAGCCACAGCGCAAGGGAATCTTGCTACGGAGTTTACATAAAAAATAATAAAGTTCTTATGGTTCAATCCGTACGGTCGGAGAAATGGGAATTTCCAGGCGGCGGAAAGGAAATAAAAGAAGACAACATGCACTGCCTAAAAAGGGAATTTTACGAGGAAACTGGTCATAAAATTTCCAGCCTCAGGCGTAAAGAACCCTTTTATATAAATGAAGCCAACTTCCTGAGTGATGATTTAGTAAAGTATTTCAAATCAAAACAATTCTATTACCTGATAAAGTCGTGTGAAAAGAAAGTTGATAAGCCAAGCGACACTGAGAACGAGATAAAAAATCTACAATGGTTAAATTTAACAAATATCCATCATTACCCACTAAAACCCATTTCCGTTGTAATTTTAAATAAGCTGGGCCACTGTTTTGTTTAAGCGTTCCAGATAGACAAAATAAGCGTCAATTTTCTCCTGTACATATATGGTTTCATTAAAATTGGGGTTGGCAAATTTTCTTATGTTTATCTTTTCGGGTGTTATCCAAAACAAGAATGTACTTAGCCACTCTAATAAATCCAACACCAGAAACACTTCTAACATATCTTTAAACCGACGTGGTAATGTACTTTTAATTTTATATTGCGCAATAAAGTACTCCTTTAATTGCTCGGATACAGACTTTCTTTTTATATGATTAATAAAGTCCGCAACCGTCGCCAAGGGATTATTCCAGCCAAAATCCTCAAAATCAATAAAACAATGTGAGCCGTCTTCTTTAATTATCACATTATCGGCGCCAAAATCGGTTACACCTAATCGTACTAATGTTTGAGAGTTAGAATTTTTAGCATATTTTTTTGCCAGATCTTCAGTTATTGAGGTAATTGCGTTATATACATTGTTTTCATTATAAAACCTGGTTATTTGCTCGCTTGGAGTTTGCGAATCAATAAATAACTTAAATTTATCCAATTTGCTTTTGGTATTTATGAAATACTGGCCAAGTTCCACGTGCGCAACTGGTAAATAATCAAATGCTACATCTACCTGAGTCTGATTAAGACTTTCTATTTTAACTAAAAAATCAACAATCAAGTCCATATCTTGTACCACAAGCTCTTCGTTGCGTTTGATATAACCTCTTTCATAAGAGTAAACACCAAAATTGAACTCTTCATTTTCTAAATAAGGAATAGGAATATTATTAAAGCCTTGCTTTCGTAAATACGTGAAAGATGTGAACTCATTGTATAATCGTTTGCGATTATCTTCGTAGTAAAATTTCGCAAAAAGCTCTTTTCCAGTACTACTTCTAAGGTAATATAGCCGGTTGTTACCTCCCCAACTAATTTGATCAGCAGTAGTAATTTCAAAGCCCAGTCTTTTTCTGCAATCGTTTACTAATTGCTCTCTGCCTTCAAAATCCTTCATATACCACCTACTACAATATCGTCGACAGGTCTTGTAGGTTCCGTATCAGGGGCTTGTTGAAACTTTCTATTTTTACGGTCAAAAATAACTGTACGGGTTACTCCATTAAACGTGGCCTTAAATACAGCTGTATCCTTATCTTCTGGCTCAACATCTATATTAAAGTGCGCTGCCAAAGGTATCTTCTCCCCGGTTTCGTTTCTGCTCGGGGCGCCTTTATCCTCACCTGCGTCAAAACCCATTGCAGTTAAAACTTCTCTTATCGGTCCTAAATGCGTAACCATAACAATTCTTAAGCGTTTACCTTCGTCTAGTTTTACACTCTCCATTACCCTGGTTGCGTATTCCACAGCCCGAACGGTTCTTTCTAAAATATTTCCTGGGCTCTCATAGACTTTCGGGCCTTCAGGATTCAATTCCTCAAGAGATATTGTATCGGCACCGACTTCTCCCGCTCGGATATACCCAGTTGGTGCACTACCAGAGGGAACGGTTCTCCTATGCGCAACAACACGTTTCGAACTTTTAGATTGCGCTGCATCTCCAGATTGCCCTTCAGCCGGCTTCTCCTCCGCTTCAATCGGAACATATTCGAATGGAGGCTTAGGATAGGTGCCAGGATGCCGAGAAGCTTCCACCAGTAGTTCGCTAGTTCTGTTCAAAGCCCTTCTTCTTTTTTCATCTTCATTTAAAGTCTCCATACCACCATATGGCGATATTAGCCCAGCGTATGTTCTATCTAAATCCCTCAAAGTTTGAACGGCGGAAGTTTCGTCAGGTTTAAGTACATCTATATGGCGCTCTTCCAACATATCTTTAAGCAACTGTGCCGTGTAGTGAGTTCTGGCAGTCGGGCTTTCCCAAACCAAAACTACTTCATTTTCTGGATGCTCAATACCAGAAATAATTTCTTCGACGGCTTGTTTTACCATTTTCTCACCGCCCTCGGTCAAGTCAGAACCCGTTCCTTCATATTCGGTTTCACCATGCCTTAAAAAGGTTACGGAACCTTCTATTTTCATAATATCCGCATTCTAGATTATATTTACTAATCCTGCAATTAAACGCTTAACCAAAAGCTACTTCAGTTTTACCCACTTTTCAAAATCTTCCTCAGTCTTTACATCTTTGAAACTTTGTTTCGCGAAGTCCGAAAATTCCTCCCAGTTATGCTCTAGAAAAGGTTTTACAGAGGGTATGTGCCTGGCAGCCCAAAGTTCGTCTACAACATGCAAAACATCGTAAATATCGGTACCTTGCTTAAGTTTTAGGACGGCATCCCTCCACTTTACGGCTTTTTCAAAGTCTTGTCTTTGTGCAGATTTGTTCATTTCGTCTTCAAATTCCAAAATTATCTGGTTATACCATTCTGGCGGTGTTCGTGTATTAAAAGGTTCCTTCATAAACGTTGAAGAATTCTCAAGGTGTTTTCTCCTTATATAGCCGCTTCTCTGCCACTCAAAAGCCTGATCTACGATATCCCTGTAATATTTCTCAGCAGCCGCTTTAGTCTTTGAGTCTAAATCCGCAGTAAAAATAACTTCTCTTAGCGTATAAGCTCCTTGTTCAACCATTTCCAAACTCCACCAAGGCAAAGCGCTCGCCCACCAAAATTGGTCCGACGCCAGGGCTTTATCCATTTTTTCTCGCGCGGCTTTCGACTTTTCCGAGCTTTTATCGTCAGCGTTTCTAAGCGTACTCAAACAAAAGTCCACAAACTTCCATTGCAGATTATGTATGGGATTTTCAGGGTTTTTCCACAAAATAAAAGATTTACTTTCAGTGTATCGTGTTCTTTCCCTATCAAGCCAGAAATCCTGTTCTTGATTAGTCCACGTTGTAGGGCGCAAGTTAACTTCTTCTACTTCTTTATTTTCACTTAAAATCTCAGAAGGATAGGACGCTTGCAATTTATCCGATACTAACAACTCAAATAGTACTTTCTCATACCCTATTCTATGATGACCGAAAGTTTCCGCATCCATAACTGTAAACCAATATTTGTTCACTTGTTGTAAATCCTGGGTTTCGTACAAAAGGTCTTCCCCGGAACGAACCACTGCCCCAAGTATTAAAGCACTTACCCTCTTATTTCTAAAGAATACATAAAGCCCAGTCTTTTTATCAATATATAATTTATCCGCTTTGGATTCTTCAGTTCCGTAAGAAAGCTCGGGTGCTGCTATCCATTTATATCCTAAATTCTTTACTACCTTCAATATTTTGTCGTTAACCGCCATTTCGGGAGAAAAAAATCCGTTAGGTTTGTATACTTCACCAAAGTATTTCTTATTTTCTTCATCATTTAGCTTTATTTGTCTTTCGATTTCACTTTCAGGCAAAAGGGGTAAAAAGGCATGATACATAGCACTTCCCGTAAATTCTACTTTTCCTTCTATGGCCAGAGATTTTAGACCATCTATAATATCTTTGTAACCGCGCTCCAGTAAGAGCTTAGTCAAAGCCCCGTTAATGTTTACCAATGTTTTGCTTTTTTTATTTTGGGAAAATCCTTTAATCAACGGACGGTAACATTCATTAACTATGCGAAGCAATATATCATCCTGTTGGTTGTACGGCTGATAGAAATGTAAAAAATTTATCCATTGCATATAATAATACGGAAATTAAAATAACTTGTTTTCATATTTTAACATAATTTCCCGTATCTTTGCACTTAACTCTATTATTTGATCGTGAATTCGCGGATCCCCCAAGGTGTCTGCATATTTATGCCAGAGACTCAAACTGTTTTCGATCATATTTTTACTGAAGAGAACCTCACCGGTGGGGAGAACCTTATTCGAAATCCACCAAAATTGGTCGCTGTGTATTGCCATTAAAAGAAGTATTTTCTGCTTTAAAAACTTTCTCTCGCTCTCATCCTGTATTTTCGACAGGTACGAAAAATCCCAAATGGGCAAAGTTTCATTTCCGTCCGAAAATGGTTTATTTACATTTTTATAATTATCCAAGGCCAAACCTACCAAATCCCATTGAAGTTTATGGACTTCATTTTCCGGGTGGTTCCACATCGGATACAATATCCCGGAATTTGCTTCAAAATCGCTCGCACCCCAACTAGACTCTTTTATCTCCACAGATTCCCTCTGTTCTGAAGATTCCACAAACTCGCTTACGCTAATTACTTCTATTTCACGGGAAAGTAATTCTTCCAAAAAGGTATCCAAGATATAAATACCTTCTTTATAGTGGTGTCCGAAAGTTTCTCCGTCGACCACTACTACGTGATCCAAGTCTTTTCCTTCATGATAACTTGCATTTGTAAAATAAAGCAGGTCTTTGACATTTATACTTCTCTTAAAGGCAATAGCATTGCTTAAATCCCTGTTCCTGACTACGAGTTTTAACTTGGAACCTTTCAAAGAATAAACTCCCCGCTTATGTCCGCAGGTTTCATCGGCAATAACCCATTCATACCCCAAGCTATCTATAAGCTTTACTAAGTTTGAATTAAGCCCGAGTTCAGGAGGGAAAAACCCGTTCAAATTTTTTATCAAGATGCCAGCTTCCCCTTCAAAGCCGCTATGTCTCCCCAAATAATAACCTATTCCATATTCATTTAAGATTATTTCGTCTTGAGCTACTTCCGCGGGTATTTTTGTTAATATAGGATGGTAAGCTGCAGAACCGGTTAATTCAATTTTTTCTGACTCTTTCAATTCCTTCAAATCATCAATCCATGATTTATACCCATACCTTTGCATTTGTTGAATAAGACTTAACGGAACATTTAAAGTAAATTTTGAATTTCTTTTATTTTTTATGAGACGCAAAAGAGGTAAATAGCAGGCATTATAGATTTCTCTGAACGACTGCTCGGTTTGAGTAATTGGTTGGTACAAATGTAACAATATTGCTACAGCCATTAACATATTATGTATAAAAAAGGTATTAAAGTCCAGCGCAAGAAAATCTTATTACTGATAAAAAAATGAAGTCAAGCCTGGGAGGGACGATTTCTTATTCTCCTGCCCACAGAATAAGAATCTTTTCCTTCCCAGACTAGGCTTCATTTATGCTCACAATTATAGCACTGTATTATAGGCTTGTCAATCAACTTGGTATCTTGATATAGGGCACCACAAAAGCAAAAACCCCCCAAACACACAATTTAAATTGCTTTAAAAAAGCGCGGCCTCTATACTGCGTGATTTATAAGCTTTTTTGCTTTTAAAGGAAATTGCTCTCTCATATAGCCTTACATATTCTTTAGCACTATACTCCCAGCTAAAGTCAGTCTTCATCGCATTTTGCATCAATTTGTGCCATAGTTTCTTATTTTTATATAATTCAGCAGCTCTAACAATTTGTCCAAATAATGAGAACTCATTAAAATCTGTAAATACAAAACCATTACCTGTACCTTTGCTCGAATCAAAATTTTCAACTGTATCTGCCAGACCTCCAACTTTTCTTACAACTGGTATTGATCCATATCTCATTGCTTCTATTTGAACAATTCCACAGGGTTCGAATCTAGATGGATACAAAATGCAATCAGTTCCAGAAAAAAGAAGACGGGGTAAGGTAAAATTCGGATAGGGGTGTATACCAACTTTATCAGGAAAAGTGGATTTTAAATGGTTAAGCATATCAACCAATGCCCCTTCTCCACCTCCAACTTGTACAAACTGCACATCGTAGTCAGGTAGTACATGATATAAAGTTTGAACTATAAGGTCCACACCCTTTTGCGTATCCAATCTTCCCACAAAACCTATCAATAAAGTGTTTTCACTGACAGGCAGGTCAAATTCTTTCTGTAATGCGGTTTTGTTTATTTTCCTTAGGCTTAAGTTATTTAGATTATAATTTTTTTCTATTAAATTGTCGGTTTGAGGGTTAAATTCCTCATAATCAAGACCATTTACTATCCCAAAGAGTTTACTTTTAACTTCCAATAAAAGCTTATCCAGACCTTCGCCGAAATCCGGGGTCAATATTTCTCTTGAATAAGTTTTGGAAACGGTATTTACCGCATCGGAATATAAGATACCGCGTTTCATAAAATTTTGAGTATTAAGCCTTGGAGAAAAAAACGGTTCTACCGGAGACTTGCCGTCGTCAAAATCCAATTCTGAAACATATCGGTGGTCAAAATTACCCTGGAATCTTAAATTATGTATTGTAAATACGCTGGAGATTTTGCTCAAGACTTTATCTTCTTTATAAACAGTCTTTAAATAATTTCCTGTTATACCCGTATGCCAATCATTGTAATGAATAATGTTGGGAACAAAGTCACCGCAGGTTCTTATAAATTCGAGTGCTCCCCTAGATAAAAGCGCCCATCTAGTGGGATCGTCGCTATAGCCGTATACATTGGCGCGTTTTTCATAATATTCATGATTTTCCAGAAAATATGTGATCAAACCACCCGAATCTTTTGTAACTTTCACATTGCATATAAGTTTTGGCAAAGCTTCATCTTCAGTAGGAACCTCTAAACCTTCACAAACCATCTCTAAATTATATTTTTCCTCTTCAATAAAACCGAATTTCGGAATAAAAATCCTTACATCATGGCCCATTTTAAGCAAAGCACGTGACAAATAAGCCAGAACAGATGCAAAACCGCCGACAGAAGCATAGGGTGATACTTCCGCACCTACCAGCAATATTTTGTGCTTTTTGTCCTGGTCAACTTTTATATTTCCTATTAGCTTTTTTTCAGGTCTATTTAAGACTATCATGTTATTTTTTGTAAAGAGCAGATCTAATGAAATTTTACCACAACAGAATTTAAACTAGGAGGATCAATCCGATTATGATGTTTATGAAGTGGGTTTCAATATTTTCAGTAGTTGGATACCATTGTATCCAGCTCAGACGCTAATTCGGTCTCACCATATTCAAGTAAATCTGTTTTTAATTGCTTCTCCGACACCACAAACAACCCGTGCATTTCTTTTTTAGTTTGAAGGGCGGAACCGGATTTATCCGTAATAAGACATAGTTGCGCTTCTCTTGGATCGGCCGGCATAAGATTTAATATTCTTTCAAAAAACTCTTTGTCTTGTGGTCTAACGTAAAAATGCAAAACCGAGAACGGCTTAATCGGCTTGTGCAAGGACATTCCTGCATTCATCGTAAAAGCATAATCCACGTATGCTCTTCTGGCATTCTTATCAATGTTTTGGGCAATTTCTTTTAGCCCTCCCAACATACTTCGGTAGTAATATAGTTCGGTACGTTCTTCTTTTACTTTTTCTCCCGATAAATCCGATATAGTAGAAGTGGTGCTTACGGGTTCAGCTCTTACTTGAGGGGCTGGTTCAACCGGGGTCGAAACAGGTGCTGAGGTATCAGGTGCTTCCGAAGTTTCAGTAGTTTTAAATTTGCTCGCGGCTTCTCTAAATTTTGCAAGCCAGTCTACAGGAGACTCCTGATCTTCTCTCGGAGTTTCTTTTACAGGTTCCGGTATATTCTCAACTACAGGCTCTTGAGGTTCTTCAACCGCTTTTTTTCTTATAGGTTCAGAGGGATACACCGGTTCTTCAGGAATTACTTTAACTTTTGCAATGGGTTTTTGTTGTGGAGTTTGTTGATCTTGTTGAGCCTGCTGTGTTTGTTGGGTTTGTTGTGATTTGTCGGTAGTTCTATCAGGGTATAAAAAGTCCAATATATTCTGTTTTGTGAATCTATGTCTCCCAGTTGCAGTTTTTACATCAGCTTTTAACTTATATTCCTCCATATATCTGTAAACAGATCTCAAACTTACTCCCAATATGTCAGCAACTTCAGTAGAAGTGTAAAGCTTTTCTTCTAAATTCATAAACTGATCATATACACACACAATATTACATGTCAATAGTCTTTCACATTTATTTAATTTTTTTTGAATATTATTATCGGTCGTGAATAATAATGTTATTGTGTATAGTATGCTATATATAGACCTTTACTTACTCTTCAAAGATGATAGATATACTTTTATGGGAAATATCGGAAGCGCATTTATAATTCTTTTAAACCTCCAAGGTTGAATAATCAGTCTGTATAACCACTCAAGTTTATATTTAATAAAAATGTTTGGAGCTCTTTTTTTTGGGTATACAATGTAGTCAAATGTACCACCCACACCCATGGATATGCGTGCAGGTATTTTATGGGCATTTCTGTTTATCCATTTCTCCTGCTTGGGATGACCATAAGCTACAAATAAAAAGTCAATATGGTCAACATTGTTATTTTTCATACAGGACTTTATATAATCTAAAGTTTTTTGATCGTCTGATTCTTTGTAAGAATACTTAGAAGTTGCGCCGATTATTTTTAGGTTTTTATACTTTAATTTAAGCCTTGATGCGGCTTCTGAGGCCAAATCTATATCAGTATTCACGTTTCTTCCGAAAATATCTTTCGGCCACCCTCCAAGCAAAAATATACTTTTTGCATTTCTTTCTGCAAAGGAGCTAATATCGAAAAACAGATCAACTCCTTTAATACATTCTCCTACTATGTTTCTGTTTAAAACAGAATCAAAGAAAACACCTAAACCGGTAAAAAATAATTTTACATTTCTTAATCCCCCTTTCTCTACACTACGCACTCTATCTATATAATTATATGCAAGAATCACACCGTAGCCATCCGGTACTGATATATCGCTATTGTTTATGATACTCATAAATTCATCATCATCCTGCGCATATATGATAAATTCGGGATTAGTGGTACATATAATGTGTGATTTACCATCCATAAGTAATTTATCTACCATTACTATGATATTACCTCGTGTCTTTTCGATATCTATCTTTATATTTAATATATTTGTCATATATGTTTAGGTTATTTAAACATGTTCAACACGGATAATATTTTCCTTGAATTTTCATACCAGTCAAAATTAGTTTTTAAATAAGCCATTAAATCTTCACGATTGTAGAAAATATCCGCTCCAAAAGATTTATAAATAGTACTGCTAATTTGTTCAATATCGCTTGGACCTGTCAAGTAAACAAAACCATCTCCGACTTCCTTTGTAGCTGAAACATTTGAAGTAATAACCTTAGCCCCGCACGACAAAGACTCTAATATAGGTAATCCAAACCCCTCCGATTTAGAAACATACATTAATGCATGGGCACCAGATATTAATACTGGCAAATCATCTTCGGGCACATATCCTAAAAATTTAACTTTATCTTCGATATTTAATGTCTTCGGAAGTTCACGTATTCCTTCATATTCTTGAGGGATCTTCCCTCCCAATATAAAGGTTATATCTTTAAAATCAGTCTCATTACTATAATTTTGGATAAATCTTGCAAAAGCCTGAATCATGTTAGGAATATTTTTTCTTAAACCAAAAGTCCCTATATAAAACAGATATCTCCCTTTTATTCCATATTTATTTTTCACCCTTTCTACCTCTTCCTCATTTCTTTTATAATATACAGAAGTATCAACACCTTCATATATTACTTGTATCTTATCGTCTTTAATCGGTAGCAGTTTTAAAATCTCCGACTTTGTAAAGTTGGAAACTGCTATAACTTTATCGGAGAATAAAATACTATAAATTGCGGGCCCACCTCCCATTTTAGAATATTCGAGACCATGTATTACGCTGACAATTTTCATAGAAGGTTTATGAAATACAGGGATAGTATGCCATATACATAAAAGTATATTAATATGATCTGACATACATGCAGCTGATAAACTTAACTGAGTCCATGAAAGAAATTTTTTGAGTACTCGATAAGAAAATCTTGTATTATTTAAAACTAAAGAATTCCAATAAGTATCAGAAGGTTGCTCTCTAAAATATAATATATACTCATTTTCCGTATCGAATTTCGACAGACTCTTTACAGTATAGTAGAGATAATTCTCTGTCCCGGTTTTATTTTTTTCTTTTAGCCTGGAGGCGTCTATGCCTATCAACATAAGAAACTACCTTTTTATCATGCTTCTATTAAAAACATCCAAATTGTCCAAAGTCCTTCCCAGCCCTTTTACAACACAAAGTAAAGGGTCATCGGCAATATGAGTAGGTACGCCGGTGTAATGAGTTATATGCTTGTCCAAATTTTGAAGCAATGCCGTGCCGCCGCTTAGAACAATCCCCTTTTCAACAATGTCCGAAGATAATTCCGGCGGTGTTTTTTCCAATACATTTTTAATTGCTAAACCTATTTGAGAAAGCGGCTGGCTTAAACATTGAACTATTTCTCCTGAAGTTATAGAAATGCTTTTAGGGAACCCTGAAACAGAATCTCTGCCACGCACTTCAAGAGTTTTCTCCTTTGGCAGTGGATATGCAGCTCCAATTTCAATTTTCACCAACTCGGCAGTGTTCTCTCCAATTATCAGATTGTACTTACGTCTGATATGTTGAATAATTACTTCATCCAGCGCAGTTCCACCCACTCTAATACTCCCATGTACAACCATCCCATAAAGTGACACTATGGCAATCTCCGTCGTACCTCCTCCTATATTGACAACCATATTCCCGGATGCCTCCGAAATTGGAAGCCCCGAACCTATTGCAGCAGCCAAAGGTTCAGGAACTAAATAAGCCTGCCTTGCTCCTGCAGAATAAGCCGCCTCTAACACCGCCCGTGCCTCAACCGAAGTGGCCCCCGCAGGTATAGACACCACAATATCCGGCTTGAAAATTCTGGATGAACCCATTACTTTGTTAATAAAATATCTCAACAAAGCCTCCGTAAATAAGTAATCGGCTATAACGCCATTTTTTAAAGGTTTTGTAGCTATTAAGTTTTCGGGGGTTTTACCAAGCATTTCTCTTGCTTCCGAACCTACAGCTACTACTTTTTCATCATCTAAAGAAACTGCAACTACCGTTGGTTCGCGCAGAACAATTCCTCTTCCCGAAACATAAACCAGGGAGTTTGTTGTACCTAAATCTATAGCAATTTTTTTGCCCAGCATAACTCGATTATATCATTGGGATTTGGTAGAATCTTACTGCACCCGTAATAGCGTCTTGAAAGTGTTTACGTGTGCCTACTTTATGGAACGAAAAACACTCTTAAAAACTCTATTTACCATACTCGTAATTTTCGGTATTACCACTGTTCTTTATTTGTACACATCGGGCTACAGACTTCAAAGAGAAGAGAAAATAAAAATAGATTTTAAGAAAACGGGGATGTTAAGTATTAAATCAATTCCTGAAGGCGCCAATATATATTTTGACGGCGAGCTTACAAATGCAACGGATACTACAATACCTGGAATAGAACCAGGTATTCACAGTTTAAAAATATCTAAAACGGGATATGTAGACTGGGAAAAAGACGTTGAGGTATTTGCCGAACTTGTAACCGATATTACCGCAGTTTTAGTATCTGGCAGCCCCAGGCTTGAACCTTTGACTAATACTGGTGCCGCGCAACCAATAATTTCCCCTTCTCTTAACAAGCTGGCCTACTTTTCAAAAGATCCGTTAAAACCCGGAGTATGGGTTATTCCGTTAAACCAGGGGGGTTTGAGCTTATTTAAAGCCAATCCGTACATAGTAATTCAAGATACTCAGAGAAATAAATATTCCGGCGGAACTTCAATAGAATGGTCCCCGGATGAAAAAAAGATCTTGGTGGAGGACGCAAATAAGCTTTTTTATCTTGTTGATTTACAAATCGGCGTAGCACAATCAACTGCTTCTCCTGAAAAAGTAAGAAAAGAATGGTCAGAAGAATTAACAAAAAAGAGAAATGACTTTTTGGAAAGATTGGAAATTCCCGATGATATCAGAACTGTCGCAATACAACCTACCACATTGTGGTCTCCAGACGATAAGAAATTCTTATTCACCAAGGTAACCGGTCAGGAAACTGAATATAGAGTTTACAATATGGAAAAACCCATACCAATAGGAGAAAAGGTGGACAATTTGGTCTTTACACTTAAAAAATCCGACCAGCAGCCCAAAATATCCTGGTATTACGACAGCTTTCACTTAATCCTCACCAGCCTGGATCCTGAAGAAAAGAACAGAGGAACAATAAGTATTATAAGAATCGACGGAACTAATAAAACCGAAATATACAACAACACAATGTATTCGGACAATGTGTACAGCGGTCCCGGAGGCGACAAGTTAATTATGCTGACAACATTTAAATCAACAGGAGCGACTAATTTATATACTTTGGGTATTAGATAAAATTAAAGTTCTTTAGGTAAAACATCCACCAAAATTGCGGTAACCACCAGCCTGTTTATGGTAGTTCCGGGCGGGTCGCATGTCTGCAGAGTCAATGTTGGTTCAATTACAGCACGTGTTAAAGGATAAGTGTTCCAACCTTTTAAATATTCCTTGTTTACTACTTTATAGACATAATCCTTCTGTTCATAAAAAATGTGGATTTTATCTCCATTATCAAGTTTTCTCAATAAGTTAAACACGGTGGCGTACTTGCCAAGCTGCCAGAAATTTATAGAGGCATGGGCGAATAAATACACATTGCCCGGCTCTTTAGAAGGATATTCGGAAGTAAGTGCATGAGCAACACCGCTTTTCAGAGCCTCCATGTATACGGCTTCATCCGTAACAGAAACATCGGCAACTACAGGAGCATTAACTCCTATTCTTTCTATTACTATAGAAAAATCTTTATTTACCGGATCAATACTAATGGGATCTGAAGTCAAAAATCTGGCAAATACGCTGTCTTTTTGGGCTTGGGGATCTTCCAGCACAAATACCTGCGATTTTGCTTCTTTTAAGGCAAACCAAATTTCGTCTTTTATAATAGGACCGTATGCAAAAACCAAAGCAAGAAACCCGAAAAGTATTAGGATTTTAGGAAGGGTGAAAAAGTAAAAACGCCTAAGTTTTTTTACGTTCATAATAAAAGGATACACAAAAGACTGTTTTCAATAAACCTTTAAGTAACCAGATTGCCGTATTGGTGGATTAATATTAGGCTGTTAATCTCTATAATTCTTCTCTGGTCAGGGACCCCGGACTCGAACCGGGAACCTCTACGTCCCGAACGTAGCGCGCTACCTATTGCGCCAGTCCCTGATTATTTTTTGGCACCAGCATAAACATCTTACCAAAATTTATGGAGCCCCCACCCAGAGTTGAACTGGGATCTGAGGTTTAGGAAACCCCTGCTCTATCCGCTTGAGCTATGGGAGCATTTGGCGGAGAGGGTGGGACTCGAACCCACAAACCCCGTTAGGGGTAACAGTTTTCAAGACTGTCCGGATAACCATTCCCTGCACCTCTCCATTCACTTACCAGCAAGATACTATCCTAAAGGAAATACATAGATTTTATCACGAAAAACGATAATTCTAACGACTACAATCTGTCAACCATTTTAATGGGCAATTCTCTTTCAACCAATCAGAATTTGGTGAATTTGGGAAAACATATTTAAAACATACGTTGCCGCCAGCATTGTATTTGAAACAACTCCGTTATCATCTTTAAATTCCCAAGGTTTCCGGCTAACTTCAATTTCACCATTTTCATATGAATACGAAAAAGCAGGCTGAAATTCATAGTCTTCCAAATATTGATGGGCTATTTCAGCCGGAACAGAGTTCCTAATAATAACTTTTGGAATGCCATACAACTTTACAGCCACTCGCATCAGTTTCTCATCCAAATCAATCCTCTCTCTAATAGACCCGATACCAGAACTATCGCCCTCTTTTTCCACATATCTGACTTTGTTATAACCATTGCAGTTCGAATTATCACAAATTAGATAAAACCCCTTGGTTTCGTTATCATAACCTACAAATTTAGTAGGATTATAAGTTAATCCCCTCGATGTATGGCAGATAGGGCAAACCAAACGATGCTTCATTCTGCCTTCAATCATTTCTAAAGGAATCTCTATTAAAACAAAAAAATCAGGGCAATCACCAAAATTTATAAGATTGCGAAAATATAATGAATAAGATATTTGGTCGGTATTCCTGGGCAATCCGTCAATAAAAAGTGCTTTTCTGCCTATATTATCTATCTCCCGCTTAAGTAATACCAGTATAAACTCTGTAGGGATACTTATTTTTCCCTGGCTTCTGTTCTTCAATGCTTCTAATGCGTCGTCTATTGGTAAAAAACCCCGGTAATTTTTTTCAAGATATTTAATCAAATCTTTCTGCTTAGCTGGGTTGGCGGTATCAATTAAAATTTCGTGGACATCCCGCACTACATCACCTACAGAAACGTGTGCAAATCTCTCGGGGCCGAGTATTTCTTCAAACATTTTGGCGTAAGTTCCTTTACCAGCCATTTTTTTGGCAAGCATATATCCCACAAATGGTTTCTTTTCCAAAAACTCCTTAACTTCATCAACTTTTTTACCCAATTTAACGTGGAAGTATTCCTGTCGATCTTCCGGATTATTGAGGTTATAAACCTTTCCGTTTGAAAGTTCTTTTGAATTAAAAATCGGAAAATCCATAAAAGTCAGTACAAATACAAATCTTCGTGAATTCTTCTATAAGAGAGAATTTCATCTTTTTTAAACCACAAATCTATTTCAAACTGCGCTTCTTCGTCAGAACCCGATGCGTGAATCAAATTATAAATGGTCCTCGACCTTCTATTTGCAGCAAGGGCCGAATCCAGAGAAAAATCCCCTCTTACGGTACCCGCTTGAGCTTTTGAGGGAACTGTATTGCCTACAAGAGCCCTCACCCTCTCAACCGCATTTACACCTTCAAAGACAATCGCTAAAACCGGACCTGACTTAAGAAAATCTTCATTCCATTTTTTTACTATTTCTCCCACTTTCAAAGGATTAGTAGTACCGATATTTTCCATTAAATCTATTCCATTCGCCTCACATTCATCTATAGTTCTTTGTCCTACTGTAGACTTCCATTTTTCTGTGTTCGGATAATGTTTCTCAGCTAAATCCGCACCGGGTTGTATAAGTTTTACAGCCACCATTTTCAACCCCGCCCTTTCAAATCTGTGAAGAATTTCCCCCACAATACCCCGTTTAACTGCGTCGGGTTTCATTAGTACTAAAGATCTCTGAATCATGCGTGTACGATATCAAAAAGATACAAAGAGTTCAAGAAATATAATTATTACTTGATAACCGGCATAAATAATATGCGTATTGAAAAGCAAAACTAAAAGATTTTACTACAAAACTATTTCTTCCACCTCAAAACTATCGTCGTTATATACACCTAACAAAGAAAACCTAGGTGTTTGAAGGTTTCTATCCGCAGCAAGCGCCCCAACCACAATGTGTTTTAAATCACTTTTTTCTGGATCCGAACTTGTACTCGAACTGTGGTGATCTCCCGCCAGCACAGCTTTAACTTTAGATTTTCTTATTAAATTTAAAATCTCCAAAGCCTGCTCGCGAACCTCTTTTACTTCCTCACCGTTTACAACTCCCATAACTCTGGTGTTGGTCGGGTGGTACAGTGGCTGGGGAACCAACACAAAATCCGCATCCTCCACTTCCTTAGTAAACCAGTCCATTTGTGCAGAATCTATGGCTGTATAATTCGCGCTGTTATCAAGCAGTACAAACTTAAATCCGCTCAAGGTTACACTTTGGTAGTTCTTGCCGAACACTTTAATAAAGTTCTCGGGGCCTACTGTTTTCCACAAATCGTGGTCTCCCGGCAGTGAATAATATTTTAGCCCGGAATTGTCCATTACTTTTTTCGCGCTAATAAAAGCTTCTTCCACTCCCAAGTCAGTGTAATCGCCCAAATAAAAGACCTGGCCGATATTTTTTTGCGAGGTTATTTCAAGCGCTTTCGCCAAAAGATCATTACTCTCATGCGAATCGCTCATTAAAGATACAGTTAAATAAGGTTTGTTATCTTCCTCAGCTTTTACTTCACCCGGAGCACCGTCTTCACCCCTAACAGCAGATGCAGCAGAAATATCGGAGCTGCCTGAGGTTTCTTTGGTTCCATTCTCAGATTCTTTTAGGTCGGACTTTTTACTCTCGCCACCCTCTTCTCTATCGTCAAATATTCCTGCGACTTTTCTAAATTCGGATGAATCTACTCCAATTCTGCTTAATAAAGGTTCAAATTTGTAGATATCGAACTCTGAAGCACCTTTTATAACATATGAAACAGTCAGCACAAACGCCGATAATACTACAACTGCAGCTAAAGACCGGATTAACCGGCCTACTATGTTAGGTGAACTGACTTCTTTTGGTTTCTTTGACTTTAATGCCATTTTTTACATTATACGTCATATTTCAAAAAAACCCTTAATCTACGGTGTTTTAAATTACATCTTTCTCGGTGCTGTTATACCTAAGAGGAAAAGTCCGTTACTTAGCACTCTATTTATAGAGGATGTCAGCATCAATCTAAACTCTTTTGAAAACTCGTCCGGAGCGTTCAAAATAGAAAGCTCATTATAAAATGTATTAAAACGCTGGCACAAATCATATAAATAATTACATAAAATATTTGGTGCAAATTCTAAAGCTGATCTGGCTACGACCTCGGGAAATTTGTACAAACATCTCAATACGGAAATCTCCTTGTCATTTAGATTTGAATTGCTCAATAAATCCAAGTGGTAGCCGACCAGACTTTTATCAAACATCCAATTCGTTCTCTCCAAAACCGAGTTTGTCCTGGCATAAGTATACTGAATATATGGTCCTGAAAATCCTTTTACATTTAGCGCGCTGTCCAAGTCAAATACTACATCCTGAAATGTATTAAATTTAAGCATTTCAAACTTTATGGCGCCGTTTCTGACATCTTTCAAAGCCTCAAATTCTCCGTGGTCCGACATCAGTTTTTCGTCCACCAAATCTATAAAATCATCTATTTTTATACCCCAGCCCTTTCTTCCGCTCATTCCGTATCTTTCTTTTCCATCCGATGTGTCTATTCCAAGGTTTTGAGCCGTTTTCGGAGAAAGATATACAAAACCGTAATTTACGTGGGTCATATTCTCGGATTCTTCATTATAACCTAAATACGCCAGCGACTTTTTTACTACCTCCATAGCATAAGTCTGTTCGCCGCCGATTACGTCTAAAACTTTGTCGACGCCAGAGAAAGATACATTTTTCTGTCCGTCGCTCTTTGAAGTAGTCAACCACAAATCTTTGCTTTGTGTGCCAAAATCCGCCTTTTTATAACCAAAATCAATACCAATTAAACCGAATTTCCACATATGATAGGCAATATCCTTCCCTGTATATGTAGGAACGCCGTTGGCTCTAACAATAATTTTATCTTCTTCTATTTCGGACTCCTGATTATCTTTTTTACTGCCCGACGAGTTTGAAACCTTCACCAGCCAGCACCCGGACGATTTTCCTTCAGTAGCATAATAAACATTTTCATTCTGCTTCAGCCTCTCAAAAGCCTTTTCCCACATTTTTAAAGCAATTATGTCTGATTCGTACACTACAACGTCGTAATCCACTCCCAAATTTTGGAAAGTCTTCAACTGTTCCACCAATATTTTTTGCGCCAGCTCTTTTTGTTTTATCGATTCAGCAGTTGCCGGGTCCTCAAGTTTTTGCATTATACTTTCCCTTTCTTTCTTTAATTCGTCGCTTTCGTTTATCAAAGACTCCATTTTTGAATAAACATCCCAGGCATAGTGGTCATACTTTTTATAACCTGAAGGCTTTACATCCTGAATTTTCTCTATTCCCATCGACGATGTAGCCACCTGAACACCAAGGTCGTTTGTATAATATTGAACTTCGACGTGATAACCTAAGAACTCGTAAGTCCTTTCAAGAAATTGGCCCAGGCAGGCATTTCGTAGGTGTCCAATATGAGCGGCTTTATTTGGATTTACATTCGAATGTTCCAAAGCAATACGTTTCTTATTTCCTAATTCAGATGACCCATAATCTTCAGGATCGGCCAAAATCAAATAGAGTACATTAAATAACCATTCTTTAGACAGTTTGAAGTTTATAAAACCTGGCTGCACGAAATCCACGTTATCAAAGATTTTATACTTTTTATCTATTTCGGTAATTGAGAGTTCATACCCCCTTATCTCATAGCATATATTTTTAGCAATCTCCATAGGATTCTGCTTAACTTCCTTAGCCAATTCCATAGCAACGTTAGTTGCATAATCCCCCCATTTTTCGTTTTCAGGATGCTCTAAATGGACATTCTCCAGCTCAACATTGTATTTTTGCTTCACGGCTTTCCTTATGTATTGTTCCAGTACGCTCTGTATATCCATATTTCGATAATAAAACAAAACAGGGAAATTATCTACGTTATCCGTTCTTTTTACACATTTTTATTAGCAAACATTGATTTACTAAAGACCTAATTTCAAATTAAATGATTTATCTTTATTTACTTCGATAGAGATATTCCCCAATTCGTCTGTTCTGAATACCTTCGCTTTATTTTTATTGTACTTTTCTATAACATCGGGGTTCGGATGGCCGAATTTATTTTTACCGACTAAAATTACCGCAATCAAAGGTCTCAAGGCTTCGGCAAAATATGGATTGTAGTTGTATTTTGAACCGTGGTGCGGAATTTTTAGAACTTCCAAAGACTCACCAATGCTGCATTTATTTTTTATAACCAGAACCATCGATCTAAGAGCTTTCGCTCCGGCATCTCCCGTAAATAAGGCTTCGAAATCTCCGTAATCCAAACAAAGGAACACGGAGTGATCATTTATATTTCTGGGATTTAATTCTATAAATTCGGAAGGAAATAAAAAGTGGAAATTTACTCCGTCTATAACTTTATCAAAACTTTTATTGCTGATTTTACCTGATCTCTCTGCCGCATTTATATAGTTAATAAACTCTTTATAAAGCCTCGAATCGACTAACTCAACCGGAATTTCCGGAAATACGACCAAACCTGCTTTACACCTTTTTAGAATTCTGTTTACCCCGGTTAAATGGTCCACGTCAGGATGGGTTAAAACAACATAATCGATATAGCAGTTCCAAAAGGGTAGTCTGTCGTCCAAAAATATGTCCAAGTCATAGTTAGGCCCTCCATCTATTAATATATTCCTACCAAAAGGTGTAGTTATAAATATCGAATCACCTTGTCCGACATCTATAAAATCAAGAACAATTCTCCCCTTTTGCATTAAGCCTATAAACCCAATAACTGAAGATTTCGTCACCACATACAACAGCAATATAATCAATAATTTAGGTTTGAGCATAATTTCTCCCGAACTCAACCGCAGCATCAAGTTTCTTTTTATACAGCATATATAAGACAAAGGTTGTCAGGTAATAAGTGATTAAATAAAAGGTGTTAAGTCTAAAACTTATTGATAAAAAAGGAATATTAGAAAAAAGCCTCAATATCTGGACAAATATGTCGAGCGGAGCGTACAAAACCAGCGCTACGGCAAATGCCAGATAATAATTTATAAAAGCAGAAAATAAAAAAACCGCTCCCACAATTGTAGAAAGAGGAATCGTCCATAAAATAATAGAATTAATAAAGGGACTGAAAATACTTACTCTGTCAAAATTACTCGATATTACCGGCCAAACCGATATTTGAGCCGAAAATGAAGAAATCAAATCTTCATGCAATAAATTTTGAGGGTTGTTTGTCATATTATGTCTTCCTATAGAAGCAAAAAATATCTTCACTGCCGATGAAAACATAAGAAGGCTCAACGAAGCAAGGAAGCTAAGCTGAAAACTTAGGCTGTAAAGTAGCTCGGGGCTGAAAATTATCATCATAATGCCTGGAAAAGACCAGCAACTGTATAGGATCGAGCTTCCGCCCGTATAACATGCCCAAACCCGAAACGCTGGACATTATCCACGCACGAATTACCGGAGGTTCAAAACCTGAAATCAGCGAATAAACTAAAGTTGCAATTACCGCAAATAAATATTTCTTAAATGAATAAATTCCGCCTAATAAAGATTTTAAAAAGCTAAATAAAAGATTAATATTGTATCCTGAAACCACAACTACATGTATGGTACCTGTGGCTACCAAGATGTCGTTAAACGTTGGCACAGTTCGTAATTCGTAGATGCCCAAAACTACATCCAGCAACAGCTCACTATGCAAACTTGGATAAAATTTTCTGACCTTTTGAATAGAATTATTTCTGAATCGGTTAAAATAATTAGAAAATAATGCGGTTTTACCGGTTTCTTCCCCACTCTTATGCGTTTTATCTTTATAGAACCGAATATTTTCTTTACCGCCGCATGAGTTGGAGCCGTAAAAACAAACACTAAGAAAGCGCACCAAGACAATGAATAATAAAAGTAGAAGCAATTTATTTCTTTTTAAAAATTCCTGCAATTTTTGCATAGATGCTTATTGGGGAATCGATGAATGCAATAAAACCTTAATTCAATAAGTAATTGAACTTTTTATCTTTTCAAGTACGGATACGGGAATCCCGGATTTGCTTTTTAACTCTTCGAAATTCGCGTAAGGCCGCTTTGTAATTATTTTCTGGGCGTAAGCTTTTCCGACCCCCACCAAAGTATCGAGCTCGGCTTCGGTAGCCGAATTAACGTTAATCAACAAGGAATTATATTGGACACTCGTATCTTCACTGTAAGAAGGTGTAGTTTCCCGGTTAATAATGTCCATAGCTTCTTCATAATCCATGATGTCATCCTTTAACAGTCCAATTGAATTATCTGATTTAAATTCGATTTCCCATTCGAAAGGAACATATATTTTTTGCGAATCTATCAATTTTGTCGACAAATTTAAATTTTTAGATACCCACTTTGCCGAAGCATCATTAGTAAAACCGTCGCCCAGTTTTATTAAATCTATTACCCTAGCGTCCGGACTTAACTTATAAACCCCAGGATTTTTAACCGCTCCCGACAAGTCCACGGTCACGTCCACCGCCGGGATACTCTCACTAGCTACATCCGTGTTATCGGAAGCGGTTTTCGACGAATAGGACACTTCCTCACATATATTTTTATTCTTTTGGTTCGCAAAAAAACACCAGCCAACAGGCTCAAAAGCCCGGTCAGCACCAAAACCAATATATAGTTTCTTTGAACAATCTCCCCTACTTCGGCGATCATTGACCAATTTAAACACCTAAAAAGTTCTCCGGTAAGATATGCGTGTCTAGTTAAATTAGAACATGGCTCTATTAAAATAATTACTCAACATTATGAATTAAAAAATTTAAGTATTGTGAATAAATATTTACTTATTCCCCGCATATTTCACGCAGTTATCTGAAAAGATAAACTATGTTGAAAACTTTTACCCAAAAACAAACTATTCCCGCATATTAAACGCGCTTTAATGGAAATGAAATTAAAAAACCGGTTTATTAGCAACGGGAATAACAAATGATAACTTAAGTACCCTTTCAATAGCTCCAATGTTTATTTTGTCCGTGAATAAAAATTATTAAATAAATAATGTGAGGAAAAAAGTTACTTGCCCAATGCCTCTTTAAAAATCAGTTTGAAAGTATCATTCTTATTCAAATCTCTGATCAAGGAAATTATTCTGCTTTCGTTCAGTTTATAAAAAACTTCTCTTCCCTTTTTATCATTTTTCAAAAAACCCAAACTGGCCAAAACTCTCAAATGATGAGAGGCTAGATTTTCTTCCACATTCAATTTATCCGCCACTTCGCTGACATTTCTCTGACCTGAGCTTAAATATTCTAATATTTTAATTCTGTTTTTATCGGAGAAAGCTTTTGCAATTTTTAGCGAACTAATCATAAATGAACTATACAACATAAATTATTACAAGGCAATATATGATTTATGCATTTATTCTGTATTGCAAGGCCTCTAAAATATGTTCGGTTTTGATTTCACCTAAATTTTCTAAATCGGCTATTGTCCTGGAAATTTTCAAAATTTTATAGTAACTTCGAACAGACAAACCAAATTTTATAAAAGCTTCATCCAAAATTCTCTCCCCTTCAGGACACGTATTACAATAATTCTCAACCTGATTGTTGTTTAAATAACAATTAAATGTCCCCCTCTCACTAATCTGCACATCTCTCGCATTAGTGATCCGCAACCTCAAATTCTCTATTTCAAGCGAACGCCCATCCGAAGCACTGTAATCTCCTCCCGGACTTTTTTTCCTACTTCTTTTCATATCTTCGGCGTCAACAGTTTCCATCCTAACCTGGAAATCTATTCTATCCATGATAGGACCGGAAATTTTCTTCCAATAATTCATTATTTGTCTTGGAGTGCATGAACATTTCTTATTTTTGCTGCCGTAAAAACCGCATGGGCACGGGTTGCATGAAGCTATAAGTGTAAACTTGGCGGGAAACGTATATGAATTCCTATTTCTTACTATCCTTATATATCCGCTTTCGAGGGGTTCTCTCAACATTTCTATTACCTCTCTGGAAAGCTCGGGAAATTCATCCAAAAATAAAACACCTTTATGCGCCAAACTAATCTCGCCGGGAACAAGATTAGCACCGCCCCCAATCATACCCACGTATGAAATACTATGGTGAGGAGATCTGAACGGAGGAATTTTATATTTCAACAGTTCGTCACTGACAATATTAGAAATAGAATGAATTTTTAACACTTCAACGTGATCCTCTCTACTTAGAGACGGCAACATATATTTATACTTGTTTGCCAGCATAGTTTTTCCTACTCCGGGTGCTCCCAGCAGTATTATATTATGGATGCCAGCCACGGAAATTTCCAATGCCCGCTTGGCTTGACGCTGTCCGCGAACGTCACTAAAATCAAAATCTGTAAATTTAAATTCCCCCGATCCAAAACAACGCTCTGTTTCGCTTTTACTTTTATTTGTATTATTTAAATCCGTAATTTCATTATCTCTACCATTTTTACCTCTGCTTATTTTATGTAACTTAATAAAATCCTTATCCATTTCACCTTTAAAATAATTTACTGCCTGATTTAAATTTGTTACCGGAACTACAGAAATATCAAGAAAAAATGACGCTTCCCTGGCACAGCTTTCCGGCAAAAAAATATGGGTAATACCAGTTGTATGGGCATGCAAAGTGAATATAAATGCACTTTTAGTATATTTCAAACCGCCATTTAAAGAGAGCTCCCCAAAAAAATACACAGAATCCGGAATTTTTAAATTATTAATATATGTCAAAATCCCCATCGCTATAGGAAAGTCATAAAAAGATCCTTGTTTTGGTATGTCAGCGGGCGTTAAATTAACTGTTATTTTTTTATTCGGAAAAACAAATCCAGAGTTTTGTATAGCGGTTTTAACTCTAAGTTTGCTTTCCTCAATTGATTTATTCCCCAGACCTATTATGTCAAAGTATGGCATTCCTCTTTCAGAAATGTCTACTTCAACACTCGCGTTGATAGTGCTAATTCCATTTATTGCCCCCGATTTCAGTATATACAACATAAGACTCACACATAAAATTTTCCATTATCTTCGCATATTGCACCTGCAAGAAGCATCAAAGTAACTTTTGAACTTACTACATCGACAGATAAGTCAGGATTCTCGGACAATTCGCTGACACTTTTTTCGGAATCCTTTATTAATTGGTATATCTTGTACTCAATAGTGTCCTTAGTCCCAATATAGTCCTCTGTTTTTGATCTGACGGAATCTTTAAAAACATAAATGTCTTTAACCGGGTCAAAACCCAGCTCTTTGCAGATATCAAAACCTGAATCAACTGCTTTGGCACCATCCTTCAGCAACTGCAGACACCCCATTGAATATTCACTGAATATGCTACCGGGGACTTTTATTATATTTTTTGGCAAAATTAGCAAGTAATGAGGGAGCCGCTATCCAATGTTGCCTCGGTTATCACAACGCCGGAGCCGACTGCTGCGATAATCCTATTTCTTTTTGGAAAGGTCCAAATTTTAGCGGGAAAATCCGGTTCAAATTCAGAAATTAGCAAACCTCCATTTTGCAAAATCTTTTCCGCTAAATCAGAATTGTTTTCTATTAAACTATCATTTAAACCGCAAGAAAGAACCGCTATTGTCTTACCACAGCAATTTACAGCCGTTTCGTGTGCTGTTGTATCAATTCCGTACATAAATCCTGAAACTAAACTATAGTTACCAGAACAAATAAGCTCCTGCACTATTTTTTGTGTCACTCTCCTGCCGTACAAGGACATTCTGCGTGTATCGACAACCGCAACACATTTACCAAATGATTCTGAAGTTAAATTTCCGCAATAATACAAGATCCGCGGACAGTCAGAAATTAGTTTCAAAGACTGTGGAAACAAACTATCCGACAAGTCCAGTAAATTTATATCAAACATTATTAAAAAATAAGTTTTTTAATCTAAAAATCAATTTCTTTTTCTCTGTTTTAAATAGAAACAAGCTTTTTTCCTAATGATATAATTTCAGAGATGGAAAGCTTAATAAGTACCGAAAAACTAATAGAGGAGGCAAAAACTAAAGGAATAGACTTCGGAAAAGGCGATCCGTATAACAGGTTAAGATATTACACTAAAATAGGATGGCTCCCTCACATGCTAAGGAAAAAAAACGATATAGAAACTTCCATTACGACGGGACACTATCCAAAATGGGCACTAAACAGACTTATTCAAATTGAAACCTTAAAAAAGAAAGGTTTATCAAACGATGATATCGCCAAAAAAATAAGCACTCTCAACAGACTGCAAAATATTCAGTCGGCAATATTCTCTCCCGAATTCAGAACCAAATTGATAGTTTATTCTTCGTTCTTAATCCTGATATTCATATTTTTAAATGAAATGGAAATAATAAACCTGGGAAAACCAAAAAGCCAAATAGTAGGTTCCGTCCGACAAGAAATCCCCTCTCAAATAATTGACAGCGGTCAATCTTTCGTACCTGCCGGTTCTCAAAAAATCAAGGTTTTATCCAACAAAACCCAGATAAATTCAAAAGTTTATGTAAATTTTGAACAAGATTATTCCCCAGCCACAAGATACTGGGTTTCTGAGAAAATTCCCTTCGAAGGATTTATATTAGAATTAGATTCGCCTATTTTAAATAACTCTTCCTTCCATTGGTGGGTTACAAATTAAGACTTTAGAGTGTTATAAATTTACTAAATAATAGGGAGGACTTCCCATAATGAGAAAACACCATATTGACATATTCTCTTTTTTGTTAAAAACTTAATACATGAATACAAAGAATTTAAATTTGATAAGTAAATTTATCGATTCCACTGTTATTACACTAACTTTTTTAGTACCTATATTCTTTCTTCCGATAACCACTGATTTCTTTGAATTAAACAAAATGGCTTTGCTGGTTTTAGGTTCTCTGATTCTATTAGTTTTATGGGGCATCAAAATCCTACTTACAAAAAAACTCGCAATTTCCAGCTCACCCCTAGACTTGCCCATTTTATTAAGTTTGGCTGTTTTCATACTTTCAACTATCTTCTCAATCAATAAAGATGCCAGCATTTTCGGTACTCAAGGAAGATGGTTTCCAAGTTTAATCGGATTTGCAACTCTAGTGGTACTTTACTACTCGTCAGCCTCAAATATTGATAAATCATCCACTATAAAAGCTGCTGTATACAGTTTCCTACTTGCATCCTCAATCTCCTCTTTGGTGGCAATATTGGGATATTACAACACCCCGCTTAGGCTTTTTGACAACGTAATGTTTACTTTTTCGGGTTCAATAAACTCAGCTCTATTTGTAGCTTCCTTGGGAACAGCATTGTCGCTAATTATGATGTTCGGAGAAAAAAATCAGTTTGTGAAAATGTCTTTAACTGTAGTAGCACTGACAAATTTTTCACTACTGCTGGTTCTAAACAATGTCGTTTCCTGGGTACTGCTGCTTACCGGTCTATTGGCTGTGGCATATATGGTTCCGGTCGAACAAATAAAGCAAAGCAAATTAAACTTGTATGTGGCTGCCGGATTTATCATTTCGCTCGTACTTTTGGCAGCATTGCCCGCAACAAATAAAGTTGTTATAAACAATAACTTCCCCAGAGAAATAAATTTGGATGTCACGGGATCATGGATAGTTACTTCTTCATCTTTGAGAGACTTCCCCATTCTGGGTTCGGGTCCTTCAACGTTCAACCTGAACTATACAAGATACAAACCTATCTATTTAAATAACGGAAATGAATGGTCGCTTAGATTTGATAAACCTTTCAACGAATTATTCAATGTTATGAGCACAATGGGCATTTTGGGAACCGCAGCACTGGTATTCTTAGGAATAGCAGTCATAAAACTTGCATTTAAGATTAAAAATATGAATATGGATCGATCAGAAGAAGGAAACATCGCAGAGACCCTTAGCGCCGGCTTAATAATCACTTTGGTATCATTTTTAGTTACATATGCCTACTCAATAAACGCATTCGCACTATTCTTATTTTCAGCGCTTTTGGTTTCAAAAATAAAAATGTTTAACAAAGAAACAGACTTGGTGAAACACGTGGTTCTCAGTTTTACATCAGTCTCGGAAGAAGTTTCTCTGAGTAGCTTGTCCGCAGTGAAAAAAGAGTATTTCCATTATGTCATTTCCGCACCGGTTTTTGCGCTGGCAATAGCAGGATTTTTACTCACATACAGAACCTACGCTGCCGAAGTTTATATGAAACAAGCTTTAGTCGCGGCCCAAAAAAATAATGGAAATACAACATATCAGATGATGGCTAAAGCAATAAATACCAACCCGAGGAAAGACGTTTATCATAATTTATACGCACAGGTCAACATAGCTCTGGCAAACAGCGTTGCCTCTAAAGCAAATCTCTCGGACACAGACAAACAAACATTACAATCACTGGTTTCTCAAGCAATCAGAAGTTCCAGAATCTCAACAGAAATGTTGAATCCTCTTAATCCTGTAAACTGGGAAGTGAGAGCGTCCGTATATAAAGCACTTATCGGAGCTGCGGAAAACTCTGAACAATGGACTATTAATGCGTATAATACTGCAATACAACTAGATCCCACCAACCCAAAGTTAAGACTGGATTTGGGAGGCGTATATTATGCTAAAAAAGATTATTTGACTGCGGCCAACTTATTTAGGCAAGCCACCACACTCAAACCCAATTACGCCAATGCCTACTACAACTTTGCGGAAGCTCTATACAACCTGAAAGACTATAAAAACGCAAAAACCTCGTTTGAAGCGGCACTAAGTTTAGTAGAAAAAGGTTCTGCAGATTATAAAAAAGTAGCCGAGGAACTGAACATACTAAAAGAACTGCCTGTAGTTGCCGGAGCTGCTGCAGAATCTTCTCCTTCCGAGAAACCTTCCATAGAACCGATAACTCAAAACACAGGCGCTACGGAACAGGAAAATGTAAAGCAAGAGCCTTTAACAGATCCGAATCAGCTTAAAAAAGAACCTAAGGTAAGCGATATAGTAAATCCAAGCACAAACTAGCCTACACGTTAAACTGCAATTAAACCGCTCATACTGCCCGCTCAAGTGCGATTTCACAAATCTTTAATATTGTCGCACCATAATGATAATCTGCGGTTCTGGCCGACCTCATGAACCCACCTTCAACGGAAACATCGGGATTTGTATTAACGTCCAATACATAAGGAATACGATTCCTCACTCTGATATCTATTCTCCCGTAATCGCGACATCCCAAGGCTTTATATGCTTTTAATGCTTCGGTCTCAATCGCTTTTTTAAGTTCGGAATCAATATTTGGAGGACAGACCGGATTAATATTTTGATAGTGCTTAGACCCCGGAACCCATTTAGCGTCATAATTGCACAACCTGTCATGATAATCTTTAAAAACTGAATAATCTATTGCGCTGATCGGTAGAACTTCGTAGCTATTATTTCCCCAAATAGCCACGTTATATTCTGGGCCGTCTATAAAATCCTCTACCAGTGCCCCACCTGAATATGTTCTTCCTGTTATTCTTTCCACTTGTTTCTTGAGCTGTTCCAAATTATCAATAATAGATTCCGTTGTTATTCCGTAAGAACTATGTTCATAAACGGGTTTAACAAACGCAGGAAATATATTCCAGCCGTTCAATATCACTCCCCCCTTCGCGTACACCTTTGAAACCGGTGTGCTGACGCCGTTTTTAATTAATACTTCTTTAGTTTTAGCCTTATCTTGGGTTAACTCCAAATGAAAAGCGTCCGATCCCGTATAAATAAAGCCCAATTTATCTAAAGGAGGAGGAATCATCTGGAAACTGTTGGGTATATCTTTAAATTGCTCGCACCAGTTAAATATTATTGTATTTTGGGGGTCGAAATCTTTAACTGCTTCTTCAATTGAATCAACAACAGGAACAAAAACCGGCTTTACCCCAAGGTCTTCTATTTCTTTCTTCATCAGCTTTACCGAATCGGTTATCTCTTTTAGTTCCTCGCCTTCCAACACATCGGGATTCGTATAAAGTATTACTAATTTTCTACCTGCAAGTGGAGGTTCACTATTCTCGGAGGTGTGCATTTAACACGTTAAATTATTTTAAATATGAGGGGGGCTGTCAATGTTTTATTTACCTAATCAATCCGACGTGGCGGTCTCTAAAAACAATAAGTTCGCGGATGAAGACTCAACGGTCAATTTAGCACTGATACCATTAGGAAGACTTATAAATGTATTTTTCTTTACAGGAAAAATCTTTCTAATAAAATTCGGCTCTTCCACATGCCCAAAGTTCGGAAAAACCACTAAAGGCAAACCAACACCGCTTATTCTAACCCGGCTTTCGATCAATGATTCGGCCGTCACCCTTTTACCCCACTCCGGGTATGTTTGCTCCCCTATCCCTTCGAATCTTCCTAAAATCACTCCTTTTACTCTGTTAAATCTTTTATGATTTAAAATAGTATCAACTTGCCGTTGTAATGTGCTTTTTTCTATCCACCACTCTTCTAGCCCTAAAATAATAGAGTCGCTTCCGTGCATCAGCGGATCGTATTTAGTACCAAGCGTCGCTATAAAGGAATCCAAATTGGAAACTAAAAGCCTACCCTCGGCTTCTCCGTATACAAGAGGCTTCCAAATAAAGTCGCTTCCCAGTTCCAAAACGGAGTCTTCCCCGAACAACATAGATCTAAGCCATTTTAAGCTTTTTTCATCCCAAAAAGGTAAACCACCCAAATTAGGTCCGTGTACACTAACTATTTTAAAAGACATCAATGCATTCAAAATACAGCATACGTCACTGTATCCTAAAAACCACTTTGGGCTCTTTTTCAGTTCTTCCACAATTTCCTTTTTAAACAAGGAAAGAACTTCCGTGGCCGCATATCCTCCTGCAGCTGCCCAGATACCTTTTATTTCCGGGTCTTTTATAAACTTTACAATGTCTTCCCTTCTCTCCTCTGCCGTACCAGCGGCAAAATCTCCTACATGGGAGAATAAGTGATTCCCCAGTTTTGTCTTAAGTCCCCAGGACTTGAGCACTTTTAGGCCATTTTGAACGTATTGGCGCTCCACTGCATCGGAGGGGGCTACAATACCTATAGTATCTCCAGGCTTTAATTTTGGGGGTTTGACGTAGCGGGACATGCAGGCATTATATCCTTATATTAAGCCTTTTACCAACTGAAAAAGGGTTTAATGGGTTTTGTAAGTTTTCGAAAAAAACTGACAAGTTAAAAAATTTTATCTAACCAACAAGTAACTTACTAAAAATATTTTTGGTGGAACTTAATAAACGATATTTCAACCTTTTTTATTTCATTACCAGAAACCTTCCTTTCATATAATTTAGAGTATTAAGGTCGCTTTTGACACATGCTTATAGTAAAATAGCGACATGGGAGTAATTGTATATGTGGCGAGAAGGCAGGTTTGTTTCCTTCTCCCAAAACTTCATAAATAATCCAAACCTCATTAAAAGACTTATAAAACAGTCTGATATTTCTATCTCCGACATCGTTATTGAAATTGGAGCTGGAAAAGGTGTTATAACCAAGCAACTTTGTAAAACCTGTAAACATGTAATAGCAATTGAAATTGATAGCAATCTTTATAACCAACTGTTGAACAACCTTAAAATAGGTAATATAACTTTGATCAATAACAATATTTTGAGGGTAAACTTACCTAAAACAGGTTACAAAGTGTTTTCAAATATTCCTTTTAACTATACCTCGCGAATAATGAATAAATTGTACTTTCAAGGTAATCCTCCTCAATCTGCATATCTAATTATGCAAAGGGAAGCAGGCAATATTTACATTGGTTATCCAAGGGAAACCCAAAAATCTTTACTTCTAAAACCCTTTTTCAGGATTGAGGTTTTTCACAGGTTCAACAAAACTATTTTCAGACCGACTCCTTCGATAGATGCTAACATGTTACAAATAAAAGTGGTGAAAAACCCCATTTTAGAAAAAGGGAGCATGCTGGAATATTTCGATTTCGTTGTGTACGGTACAACCCAATATAAAAATACATTAAAGAAAAGCTTATCTAAAATATTCACACATGAGCAATTCAAAAGGCTCTCAAAAGATTTAGAATTCTCGGTAGAAGCAAAACCTTTAGATTTAACATACATTCAATGGGTAAAATTATATAAATACTACAAATATGCTGTTATTGATAAGAAAAAAATGATAGTAAACGGAAGCTACCATAAACAGGAACTATTACAAAAACATCTAAAGAAATCTTTTAGAACACGCAATCCAAAAATCCTCAGAAATTCGCAGAAAACATAAGGTTATTGGTGGATCATTTGGAACTATGTTAGAACTTTATATAAAAATTAACTGAACATAGTCTCCAGCGCTGGTCTCTGAACAATTGCATGCTCGTACCCATTTACAATAAAAAGAATGTATCCTTCATTAAGAAGGCCTTCTATGGCTCTTACATGGAAAAAATCCCTAAAATTACTTGAAGCTTTAGATATGTAGTTGATTACCGTATTCGTATTTCTTGGGTTTATATCCAATCTTGCATTTGGATCAAATTCACTGCCGATAATGTCTTTGTGAATTTTTATAATATTTTCTAAGGAAAAATCAAAATTTGAAAACTCCTCAAGACCTCCATACAACTGTTTATGCTTTTTTAATAATTGTTTGGAATAATCCTCAAAACTAGTTTCATCCTGAATTCTCCCTAATCTAAAGTAATCTCTAATTGCTCTTAAGTAATAGTAATATTCGATTTCATAGGGCTGAAACTGCTCTAAAAGAAACACTGCTTCAGCAACGCGATCAGGTTCTATGCATTTTACTTCCACACCTTTATCCCTGGCCAAATGGGTGATAAATCCTCTTTCGCCAGTAAAACGAATGTCTTGTTCAATATTATTAGTCGTAGCAGGAACAGAACCTTCTACTAAAACACTAACGTTCGTTAAATCTTTACCGAATAAATAGGCATTAAATGCTCTCTCAATGCTCGAAAATTGCGGATTCTTAGGGTCGAAAACATGTTCCGCGCCAAAATATTCTAAAGTGGTTTGTTCATTTGAAAGGGAGTAGTGAGAATTCCGGTGTTTGTACCTTTCCAGTTGAGTTCTTGTTAAAGAAGCTAGCAAAGAGTCTTGTTCAGAAATCGATTTGTATAATTCATCGTCAGTAAGTAATCTTATAATTTCTGTTTTGTTTTTTCTCATCCGCAATCAATTCTAACATTAAGTTTATTGCTGGATTTAATAACATATAATAACTAATAAAAATCTTTTGGTGGACCGTACCGGATTCGAACCGGTGACCTCTTCCATGCCATGGAAGCGCTCTACCAACTAAGCTAACGGCCCAAAAGTATGCGACTCTCAAAAGTTGAGTGCCGCTTCGTTCTCGCTTGCACTCTACCTTACCATCTCTTTTTAAACATAGGAAGCTTCTTTGGGACCACTCTCCTAACCATTCTGGTGTTTGGCAAGTTTTCTATGGTATAAGTTTTGACCATCGGCTCAAGCTCAAAAACTGGCATTGCCTGTACTTTTTCCAACTCTTTCATAATCCGATTCTTTAATTCTTCTGTGCCCTCCCCGGTATATGCCGATATCCCTAAAACCCCTATTTTCTTTTTCTTGAAGAACTTCTTTATTTCTGGAAACGTATCTTTAACTTCAGTTAAATCCAGTTTATTTATAACAACTATTTCCGCTTTCTCCGGCAAATTTCCTCCGCGTTTCTCAAGTTCTCCTCTTATCTTTTTATACAAATCAAAGACATATTGGCATACATTTTTATATTCAATTTCTTTGTTTTTCTTCGCACCGGTTTCAGTTAAAATATTTTTACCACCTAATTGGGCAAAAATCTCTTCATTAAATGGATCAATCAAATGCACCAATAGTCTGGTTCTTTCCACATGGCGCAAAAATTCAAAACCCAAACCCTTTCCTTCTGAAGCACCTTCAATTAAACCGGGAATATCCGCTATCACAATTTCCTTACCATTTTTCAGTCTGCATGTCCCCAGGTTGGGATTCAATGTAGTAAACGGATAATTCGCAACTTTTGCGTGCGCGTTCGTCAATTGATTAATTAAAGTACTCTTACCGGCGTTTGGCA
>Ga0154771_171_pt1 | contig 51523 bp, 65 predicted proteins | sample Rifle2008BG16ft_FD_105779 | JGI IMG/M metagenome (GOLD analysis project Ga0154771, IMG submission 105779) | candidate division WWE3 bacterium RBG_16_37_10
AACGCCTAAGGGTATGGAACCCGAAGCGCTTTCGGTGGGAAGGATTTTGGGTGACAGCGAAGAAAGACCTTCGGCTAGCATAATAATTGATATAGGCGTCAGCAGTTCTCTAATTATTATAACTTATAGGGGTTTTGTACGATTTACAAGAAGCATTCCCTTTGGAGGAGACATACTGACCAGATCAATTCAGCAGTCTTTGGGTTTAGATTATAACCAGGCTGAAGAGTACAAGAAAGCATATGGATTGGACCCTAACCACGCGGAAGGTAAAATATTTAACATTTTAAAACCTATATTTGATAATGTCGTGATGGAAGTAAAAAGATCTAAAATATTCTTTACATCCCACAACCCCAACGTTAATATAAATAGAGTAATATTATGCGGAGGAACTGCCCTTATGCCCGGAATTTTGTTTTACATGGCTACTAATTTAGACTCCGAAGTTGAGTTGGCTAACCCGTGGAGAAATATTTTAATTTCAAACAAGTACGAATCTAAAAAAGATTATTTGTATGAGCACGGCCCTATATTTTCTACTGCAGTGGGCCTTGCTATGAAAGAGGTATAGAAAAATGGCTCAGAGTATAAACCTTATACCGCATGAGGAAAGACAGGAACAGGAAAAAGAGAAACTTGTAAAATTTAGTACGATTTTTTCAGTATTATTACTTATAATTGCCGGTGCCGTGGCAGCTTATTACTTTAATTCAAAATCCGAATTAAATAAAAGTATTGTATCTCAAGATTCAGAAATAGAAGATAGCAGGAACCAGATTAAAGGCATGGCTGATATAGAAATAGTTGCCAGAAATTTGTTTTCAAAGTATAAAGCATTAAATACGATTTTTGATACGAAATATAATTATTCGCTTTTATTGGAAGAATTGCGTGTCAGAACACCATTAACAATAAAAATAGACGATTTGTCGATTGCCGCTTCAAATACGATTACAATTTCCGGTTCGGGAGAAAATTATCTTGCTGTAGCTCAATTTATTAATGATTTAACAGATCCGGAATTTAAAGGCGGACGTGAAGGGCTGAAAGATTTGTTTAGCGATGTAGTTTTAAACTCCGTTAATTTGGAGAATAAAACTAACAGAGCGTCCTATTTTCTGAATGTATCGTATAAATTGGAAAAATTAGCGAGTAAAAGTTATGAGTAACGATAAAAAAGATATAAAAAGTGATTTGAATGCTTTAAAGAATGCTTTAGTAAATTTTGTGGTACCGATTATAAGTTTAGGTATAACTGTAATTTTATTTGTATCAGTAATTTATCCCTCTTATAAGGAGATTCCCACATTAAAAGATGATTTACAAAGAAAAGAGTCGTTAAGCACTCAACTTGAGACAAAACTGAAAAACTTAAAGAGGCTGGTGGATTTTAAAAGTGCAGTAGATGAGGATGAAAAATTAATATCTGATACTCTTGTGTCAGAGCCCCAGGTACCCCAGTTGCTGACTCAAATAGATATTATAGCCAGAGAAAACGGTTTGACTTTGAATAAACTCAGCTACTCAATAACCGAAAGCGATGAAAAAAATAAAGAGGCTGCTATGAGCCAAAAGGTTTTAAATGTTACGGTTGTATTGTCAGCACTAGGAAGCCACGACCAAATAATTAATTTTTTCAAAACATTAGAATCCGCAGCAAGGATAGTGCAGATTAAAACCTTTAGATATGAACAATCCCAGGACCCGGAAACATTGGGTGCTTTAGGATTTTCAGTTGTGATAACATCCCCGTATTTATATGTTCAGTCCAACGCCGTGACAGATGATCCGGTTGATTTGGATATAAATGACAAAGAGTTTATAGGTACGGTTAATAAAGTTAAGAAATTCAAATTTTACAAGCCGACTTTGGAAGAAATAAATAAATTCCTGTCCAAGCCGGGTGTTGAAGAAAGCACTGAATCTGAGGAGACTCCTCCGACTACATAAGTGCAGAATAACTTAAATAATTTATAGAGCGTTATATTTATTGAATTTCTTTGGAATTTAACTTTCTCCACTCATCTATTTTTTGGTGGTTGCCCGATAAAAGCATTTCCGGTACTTTATACCCCAGAAAGTTTTCCGGTTTAGAGTATTGAGGAAACTCTATTTTTCCGAAGGTAAATGATTCTATTTTTGTGGCTTCTTCCTTTAGTATGGTACCCGGAATCAGCCTTACTACAGCTTCCATAATGGCAAGTGCGGGAATTTCTCCTCCCGAAAGCACAAAATCCCCTATTGATATAGTATCGGTGCAGAAATGTTCTTGAATTCTGGCGTCTACGCCTTCGTACCGGCCGCAGATGAAAACTATTCTGCTTGTTTCTCCTAAGTTTTCGGCGGTTTTTTGGTTAAATTTAATACCGTTCGGAGAAAGCAATATTACCCGTGTTTTATCTTTTTCGGCATTATGTCTAAAGTTCATCATTTGCTCATCTGAATAATTCATAACCTCTTTTAAAGCTTTATAAATAGGCTCAATCATTAAAATCATACCCACACCGCCCCCATAGGTAGTGCCGTCCACCGTTCCTCTTTTATCAATGGCGTGATCGCGCAGGTTATGCAGATTTATTTCGGCTAGGTTTTTTTCAACGGCTCTTTTAAAAGGAAGGTTTTTTAAATGTTCTTTGAATAAACCTGGAAAAAGGGTGATTATTTCTAACTTAAGCATTTTTCTCACTTGAATAACGGAAATTTTCTAAACTTCGGAGGCTTCCAGCAACTCTATGTTTATTCTTACGTTATCTTTGATAGCTTTTGATTTAGCCAGATTTCTGATGCTCTTTATATTTTTTCCTTCTTTTCCTATTACTATACCCATATCTTCGTTGGCTACTTTTATTCTATATGATAATAATCCGCTTTCCTGAGTTTCGGTTACTTCCACTTCGTCGGGATTATTAACTAATTGTTTAACTAAATATTCAATAAATTCTTTCATTTTACTTACTGTTTAAACCTCGGTGGAAGATTCAATTTTTTTAGATTTGGGATTATATTTTGTATAGTTATATTTACCCGAAACTAGCTTTTCTACAGCTTGAGTTGTCATTGCGCCCTTTTTTTGCCATTCCTCGTATTTTTCTTTGTCTATTGAAAAAGAACTGGTTTTTTGATGAGGATTGTAGAATCCTAACACATCAATAAATCTTCCATTTCTTTTATCTTTTGTATTGGCTACTACTACTTTATATGTAGGAGCATTCTTTTTTCCGAATTTTGCTAATCTAATTGAAACTGACATAGACTTTTTCCTTTTCGCAAGGCATTGTATCAAAGGCCTTTCATGTTGTCCAATGCTGCGCTTGCGGCATTTTGCTCTGCTCTTTGCTTACTTCTACCCTCTCCTACAGCTTTTAAGTCTTTATCTAAATATACACCCACTTTAAAAGTTTTATCGTGATCAAGACCCCAGGAGTCAATAACTTCGTATATAGGTGTTATTCCGTATTTATCCTGGGCCAGTTCCTGATACTTTGACTTGGCGTCTTTATAGGCCTCTCTTTTTATTATTTCATCAACTTTATATAAAAGTTCTCTATTTACAAATTCTCTGCAAAAATCCAAGCCATTTTGCATATATAGTGCTCCTAAAACCGCTTCGAATGTGTTGGCAAGTATATATTCTCTGTTTCTGCCTCCGGTAGCCTCTTCACCATTTGACAGTAATAAAAATTCTCCGTAGTTTAGTCTTCTTGATTCCTCAGCGAGGGAGGGAGTGCAGACTATTGAAGCCCTATAGTTTGTTAAATCACCTTCGGGTGACTCTGGAAATTTATTATATAAAAATTCTGACGATAAAAGCTGCAAAACGGCGTCACCTAAAAATTCCAGTCTTTCATTTGAGTTGTTTTCATAGTCGGGATGTTCGTTTAAATATGATCTATGTGTAAAAGCGGTTAAAAAGAGTAAAGAATCCTTTATTTCAGTCTTTAAGACACTTTCTAGTTTTTTGGTATCGAATTCCATATGCTGTTAAATTAATCAAGGTGTTCTTCAAGAAGTTCTATCAAATCACCTACTGTTTCTATATTTTCCTTTTCGCTTGTTAGATCCAAATTAAATAATTCCTCGATTTCTTCAAGGATTTCCAGCAACTCCATTTCGCTTATATTTAAGTCTTCTTCAAAATATGATTCCAGAGATATTTCCGAGGGGTCTAACCCGGTTTTATCTTCTATTATTTTTTTTACTTTGTTCAAATAGCTAGTCATTTTTTAAATTAACGAATTTATTGTAATACTTTCTGATTTCGTAGAAACTACGCTTCCCAATACACCATTTACAAATTTGCTTGATGTATCGTTTCCGAACTCCTTGGCCAATTCCACGGCTTCATCTATTGCTACTTTCTCAGGTACGCTTTTTCCGAAAACTATTTCGAATATTGCTATTCTCAATACTACCAGGTCAATTTTAGAAATTTTATCAATCGGCCATTCGGGAGCGGCCTTTTGAATTATTTTGTCAATTGCCTTTAAATTGTTGGTAACACCTTCAACAATTTTGTTTGTTAAACCCAGGTCTACGTCGCCTGGTTCAAGATCCAGCAGATTACTGGACAATTTCATGCATTCCTCGTGGTTGGGATCTGAAAAAAGCCAGCAGAAAACTGAGCATAAAGCTAATTTTCTGGCAATGTGCCTTGGGTCAGTTTTTGCTTTCATCTTCTACAATTTTTCTCCTTTCCTAATATAAAGGTGCAAGAATTAGATTTAGGGTTCTACCCTCTCGTCTACATGAGGTCTTTTAAAAGCTTTGCCGTCTTTTGTTTTTACTATTCCCACAGCTGATTTCTTGTAGTGGCTATTTCTTTTCTGCCTGGTTCTACTTTTGCTGTGGCGTCTTTTTGGTACTGCCATATAAATAATTATCCTTATAATTTAGTCAAAAGCAATGTTTTGACCTTGGTAATATAGTGGTTTAGCATGTAATTTGTCAAATTGTGTAGAATTAATGTATGGGACAGCAAGACTACAATCAAACGTACCTAAATGCCAAACTTCAGCAGGCGTCTAAGAAATTTGGTTTAACAGGGCGTAAAGACAGTGGTTCTCACGACAGGTTTCCGCCCGGGCAGTATTTAACACAACAATTTCCGATTTTGGATTTAGGTATAAGGCCCCCCCTGGAATTGGCCGATTTTAAGCTTAAGTTAAGCGGAGAAATTGAGAATCCGACTGAGCTTACTTCCGAACGATTCTTATCACTTCCGTCGAAGGTTATAAAAAGAGATTTTCACTGTGTTACCAGGTGGTCAAAGTTTGATTTAAATTGGAGAGGGATACCTTTTAAGGAAATAGCGGTTCTGGCAAAGCCGAAAAAAGAAGTTGTACACGTAATTTTTGAATCCAGAGACGGATACACTACAAATATAACAATGGAAGAAGCTTTAAAAGATGATGTAATTGTAGCTTATGAGTTGGAAGGCCAGCCAATTCCTTTAATACACGGTGGACCTGTGAGAATGATCATTCCACAGCTTTACGGGTGGAAATCCGCGAAGTTTTTAAATGGAATTAGATTTGTCGTAAAAGACCAACCCGGTTTTTGGGAAATGAGGGGGTATAACAATCACGCCGACCCCTGGAAGGAAGAGAGGTATAGTTAGTTTTATCGAGCTAAAATATCAAAATAGCTTTTTCCAAATTTTCTTTGGGTGATAATCTTAAGTTTTGTATCTGTGAGTAGTTTTTTCATGTCAAGCTTTTCGCCATGAAAAAATATAATAAGCCCGGCTTTAGTTAAGGTACTTTCTAATAATTTTATAAGGTGTTTGTGAGAAGTATTTTCGTAAAAGGGATCCAAAAAAACCAGATCGTATGTTTTTGAGGGTTCATCCCTTGTCTCTACTTTCTTCGTATTTATCTCGTTCTTTCCTTTACCGACGGTTTTTTCCACGAATTTCACAGCGTTTTTATTAAATACCTCATAATTGTTTTCGAACTTGCACCTGACTAGATTTTCCAATATAACTTTTTTAGCCTCGTGGTCTTTATCAACAAAATCGCACCATTTTGCTCCCCTGCTTAATGCCTCAATGCCCAGACTCCCGCTTCCGGCATAAAGGTCAAGACATACTGCATCGTTAACATTATCTCCCAAAATGGAAAAGACGGATTGTTTAACAATATCCTGCACCGCCCTAAAGCCTTCAGTTTGAGGTGTATTTAATTTAGTATTCTTTGCGGTTCCGCTGGTTACTCTAATTGGCTTCATAGATGCTTTTTTGCTACTTTAGCCCCTAAAAAACTAAACTTTCCTAATTTAATTCTTTTCTACCATGCTAATTTGGAATTCATGTAACTTATCCTTTAATTTAGGGTAGTTGTCAAGCTCAGAGAAGATTTTCTGCGCTTCTTTTTTTGTTCTTTCCAACAGTTCTAAATTGTTAATATCAGCGTATTTCAATTTTTTAAATCCGTGTTGCATTATTCCGTAAATGTCACCATGTCCGCGCATTTTCATGTCTATTTCGGCTAATTTTATTCCTTCATTTATTTCTTCCAGTTTTTTAAGACGTGAATAGCCAGCCCTTGAGTTGTTTGACATGAATACCAAACAATATCCTGGTTGTCCTCCTCTTCCTACTCGGCCGCGTAATTGGTGAAGAGATGCCAATCCGTATCTTTCAGCGCTTTCTATAACCATTATTGAGGCTTCTGGTACGTCTATTCCTACTTCTATTACGGGCGTGGATACCAGGATTTTTATTTCTCCCCTTCTGAATTTATCTACTACTTCTTTCTTTTCTTTCGATTTCATTCTTCCATGGAGTAGCCCTATTTTTTGATCAGAAAATACTGTAGAACTCAAAGTCTTAAATTCTTTTTCAGCCGCTTTTATGTTCTCCATGCTCTCGACTTCTGATTCCGAAATAAGCGGGCAAACTATAAAAGTTGATTCATTTTTATTCAATATCCATTCATAAGCTTTTTGCCTCATTTTTTCGGGTATTACTTTAGTAATTATTTTTTTGTTCTTTTGGGGAGATGTTTTTAAAGTTGATATGGATAGGTCCCCGTACAAAGTGAGGGCCAGAGTTCTGGGAATTGGTGTCGCGGTCATTGAAAGCAAATGTGGTTTAAGGTTATTCTTTGTGTCGTGCGATAAAAATACCAGTTGGGCTCTCTGCTCTACCCCGAATCTGTGCTGTTCGTCTATTATTACAAAACCTACTTTTTCAAATCCGTTCTTGTTTTCCAAGAGTGCGTGAGTTCCGATAGCAATATCGAAATCCGTATCGGAAGATGCGTTCATTCCTCCCAGTACACTCCTGATTTTTATATTAAATGGATCTAAAAACTTTTTAAAAGTTTCAAAGTGTTGTTGAGCTAGTATCTCCGTCGGAGCCATATAAACAGTTTTTAAGCTGTTAAGGTGCACCGCGTAAGCTGCTATTATAGCTACCATTGTTTTACCTGTCCCGACATCCCCCTCCAAAAGCCGGTTCATAGGATGAGGTTTTTGGAGATCATCGAAAACTTCCTTTAATGCTTCGTTTTGGGCGTCAGTTAAAATAAAAGGAAGACTACTAATAAAACTTTGTATCTGATCGTTTTTAATTTTTATTTCGTGGGAGGCGGATTTTTTATTCCACTCGGTTTTCCTTATTTCGGTTTTGAGCATTTCCATAAACAATTCCTCAAATTCAAATCGCAGTCTTGCGGTATTTGCTTCTTCAAGGTTATTGGGAAAATGGATTGTTTTTATAGCCTTATCAATTTCCATTAAATTGTTATTTAATATCAGGTTTTCCGGTATGAATTCTTCAACCGTTTCTACTTGAGACAGGACGTCGTTAATTCTGGTGCGTAGCCATTTTGAAGATACTCCAAGTGTTTCCGAATAGATAGGTACAAGTCGTTTTGTATTCAAAGTATTTTTTTTGATAATTTCAAATTCTGGGTTTATTAAAGTGAGTTTTTTGCCGAAATGCCCTACTTTTCCACTAAAATTATAATTCTCTCCGGGTTCCATTACTGTTTTAATGTAGTGCTGATTGAACCATATTACATCCAGGTACCCCGTTTCATCCCCTACTTTGGCTTTAGTCAGCTTTTTGCCGTATTTTGTATAAATGTTATCTATATTATCCAGAACAGCTTCTATGGTTACTACTTCCTCTTCCAGAACATCTTTTATTTTTTTAACATTTGAAAAGTCTTCGTAACGAAACGGCAAGTGATGTATTAAATCGTTTAAAGTGTGTATTTCAAGCCTTTTAAGCAAATATTGATATCGGGGGCCTATTTTGGGTAATACGCCTACAGGTTTGTTCAAATCTATCATATGTGCATTTTAGCACCTGTGAAAATGGAGCTTATTCCTCATTCTGAATAACTGATTCAATGAAAGGCTTTAATTCTTTAATGTCTTCGGTTGCAACTCTCCAAACCTCTTCCCAATCAACATTTGCGTATTCGTGTACAATCTTATCCCGCATTCCTGCCATTTGTTTCCAAGGGATGTTGGGATATCTTTCTTTGAGAGCATCATTTATATTTTTAGCTGCTTCGCCTATTATTTCTATATTTCTAACTATGGCGTCTTGGTATAAGCCCTTGCCTCTAATGAACTCTTCCATATTTGGAGCGTCTTGAAGGTACAGTTCTATTGAATTTATAGCCTCTAAAATATCTTTTAGGTAGGGTAGATTATTTTTATTTTTCCTCATAAATTGTTTGTAAATCTTTTAATATATTTGGTGCTATATATTTATTCAAGGATTTTCTGGTTATAAGATCAACCTTTCGATTATTAAAAATGCTTTCCGAAAGTTCGTACTCGATGCCTATATGCTTTAATAAGCTGGGAGTTTTCGAAAACTCTACAAGGAGGTCTATATCGCTTTTACTATCTGCTTCACCCCGAGCCGCGGACCCAAAAAGTCCTAAGTAAATTATTTGGTTCCTAGTGCAAAACTGATTTAGTTTTTCTTTATCGTAGCTTAACTGCATAAGGTTATTATACAACACACTACTGTAATAATTTCTAAGATAAAAATACTATATGTATTTTACGGACTGGGCATACTCCATAAGAAACACATAATAATTAGAAATTAGTTACTTCTATACGCTGAGCTAAATCCTTACTTTTTTCAGTAGCTAAGTAGAGGGTAAGACCAAATTCAGTGCAAACAGCCTTGTTAAAAGTTATAGCTTGAGCTAGGACTGTCGAAGGATGATTGCCACTTATAAATTCATCTGTTAAAGACTGCACATGTGCTTCAACAGATTCTTCGCTTAAGCTATTAGGGGTAGCGGAGGTTTTTAACATAATTAAAGTATTTCGACCAAATCTGATAATCATAAATTGTTGATCTAAATCAGTTAAGAAAGTGGTAAAATCCTTATTACTAAAACCATGTGACACGCTCTCCAAGCCTGCCTCTCCAATAGTAAGCGGATGTGTGTGAATGCTTCCTACAAGCCTTTGATACTGTTCCCTCCCCGGTTGTCTTGCAGTGTCTATTCTGGTTCTAAAAGCGGAACCGGTGGTAGTTCTACCGTAAACCAACGATCTGGATTCTACATCAGCTAAAACAGACCTTGCGTGTTCTTTGCCTGTATGGTCTGTTTTTGCATCAAGAGCATCAATGGTTCTTCTCATTCCCTGTAAGTGAATAGACTCGGGCCTATTGTAAGCAGGAACGAAGACTCCGGGACCAAAGGTGGTTAATACGCACGTAGCTTTTTCGAAGTCACTATAGTCCCAATATTTTGGAGATGTAACCGCTTCTATCACTTTTTAAGCTTCCGCCGATACATGCTCTACGTATATCTCTTCACGCATAGACACATTATACTTTACTCTTATGGATATATAAATATTATTACGATGAGCCTTTCATTGGATGATAAAAGGAAGAATCGATGTAGCCAGTAGTGCAATTGAGCTGAATATGATTATAAATTTTGTGATGTTTTCTTTTTTTAAAAATGGTTTCAGGGTCCTCTTTAGAGATTTTTTTGTGGCTTTCAATTTGTTTTCGTTCTTTTCTTTTTTATCTTTAGCCTTTTGATATTTGTTATTAGGCTGGTATTCTTCAGCTTCTAGTATTTCTGCTTTCTCAGTAGCATTTTTTATATTTGGTATTTTTATTTTTAACATTTTTAAACTTCGCATGTTATTTAATTCTGTAATAAGCTCTTTTACCGAATTTTATTACGGATCCCTCTTTAAAATCTATAACTTGAGTGAAGTCGGTTACTTTTTTTCTGTCTACCTCTACCCCACCCTGCTTAACAACTTCTTTTATATGTGAGTTGGATTTTGAAACTCCCGCCTGTTTTAAAAATTCCAGAACGGGCATTTTTCCGTGAGTGCTCACTTCGATTGTATTAGCTTTAGTAACTTCTTTGTTTTGAACTGTTTTTTCGAATTCTTTTTCAGCTTCGACAGCCTTTTTTGGACCGTGGTAAAAGGTGACGATGTCTTTGGCTAAAATCTTTTTAAATTTCATCGGATTTTCCCCGTCTTCTTCTATAGCTTGTTTCATTTCCAAAACTTCGGTCATCGGAATTCTTGTTACAAGCTCAAAGTAGTCGAACATTACCTCGTCCACAGTTGACATTATTTTTCCGAATATATCGTTCGGATTATCCGAAACCGGAATATAATTTTTTAAACTTTTTCCCATGGGCCTGCCGTCGCTTCCAGTTAATAGTTTCATTACCATAGCCGATTGAGGTTCTAAACCAAAAACAGGCATTAATTTGCGTCCTGCCAGGAGATTAAATGTTTGATCGGTTCCGCCGAATTCCACATCACATTTTAGAGCCACGGAATCGTATCCTTGCATTAGTGGATATAAAAATTCATCAAGGCCTATCGGTTTCTGAGCTTTGTAGCGAATCATAAAAGCCTCACGTTCCAAAAGCTGTGAAATAGTAAATTGTTTAGCCAAATTAATTACATCGTTAAAATCCAGATCCTTAAGCCATTCGGAATTGTGTCTTATTTCGGTTTGTTCTTCTAGTACGGTCTTAAAAAATTGCTGTTTGTATTCCTGTTCGTCTTTTTTTATTTGTTCTGTTGATGATTCAGTGCGCACATCAACTTTGTCGGAATGGTCCCCTACCAAAGTTGTAAAGTCCCCTATAATCAGAGTTACTTTGTGTCCGAGCTCTTGAAAATCTCTAAGCTTTCTGTGTACTACCGAATGACCAAGATGCAGGAGCGGGCCTGTAACATCGGTACCCAGTTTAAGGTGCAATTGTTTTCCGCTTAATAGTTTTTCCCGGAGTTCTTCTTTTGTATATACTTCGTGGACTCCCCTATTAAGTATTTCTTCTATTTTTTGTGGGTCTATGTCGATTTTGGTCATTCGCCTTTTATTATACATTATGAATAGGTGTTTATAATTTTATCGAAAGAAAATTTAAAATTCTGATTGCTTAATGCGTGGGTGCCAGCTCTCGGACAGAATAAATGTGTTTCTATCAAAGGGCTAGCACCGGGCGGGTATGAGAATTATCCGACCTCTAGGCGAGATGGGGTGTTTCTTTGGGTGGAGGTTACCCACAGCGATTTGTCGCAGTGTGTGCACCTTATCTTCTTTTCTTTGAATTCACCTTGTCCTCGCCGATACTCGCCCGTATCGACGAGATCATGTCTCCCGTCCAAAGACTTCTCGCACTCGTTGTCTGCCATTCATATCACCTCTTTCCTATTATTGGATTTGTTAGTATTTTATGCTACATGAAAGGCAATGTAAAGCCTATAGCATTGACTGTTTGTTGATTTAGACTTAAAATTGACATGATGTAAAACTAGATAAGAGAGGAGGTGATAAATAAATGTCCACTCCTACAGGACAACCGTCGTCGTTGGGACAGTTTTTCGAGGATGTGCTGCCTGGGCTGAAAGCCATGACCGAGGAACGAGCTGCGTCGGAACCGGATGGCCGCTTCACGGCTCGCTTCGATGAACCCGTCGCGGGGCAAGAAGTGAAGGTTACCGTAGATGCGTTCCCTTGGGGCCACAGCCACGCGATCATCCAAACCTCCTGACCGGCGGTACCCAACCCAACCTCTAAGTCAAAGCGAAAGCAATGATTAAAAGGTTGGGTTGGAACAAACAAATCAATTTTATGGTGGTCCAAACCACAATAGAACCTCAATTAAAAATGTCATCCCTACTACCAATGCCCCGCATATGCGGAGCCCGATTCTAAAGGGTCTCGGTACTTCGTATCCCGGAACCACGCTACCAAGAATTTCCGGGAAAACAAAAAGTACTAAACCTGCTGATACATAAAACGCAGTCATTGCTTTCCCCTTTCATACTAATCAGTTAAACTAAAACTCACACACTATTAAATGAAAATCAATACTTATTAATCTTGATATAATAACTACATGCCTCAAAAAACTTCATATGCTATAAGAAAAAATTCCGGAACGGCAGGAAAAAATTCAAATTCTAAAAGGTATCCAAATAAAAAATACGAAAGTGTTGTTAAACAGTCTGTCAGTTTTTTAAAAGGCTCCAAGTTTGCTAATACCAAAAACAGAAATCTTTTGGTTCTTCTAAATTATCTTGCAACCTTTTCTTTAATCGGTGTTGTAGCCGGTGTGGTTCTTTCATTTATTGTTGTGGTTTATTATTCGCGCGAGCTCCCGGATCCTAACCGTCTTCTGGAAAGAAGTTTTGAGCTTTCCACTAAATTTTATGACCGCGACGGAAAACCTATTTATGAAATCTACGGTGAAAAAAACCGCAGTCTTATAACTTTGGACCAGGTTTCCCCCAGCATAATTAATGCGACCTTGGCTACGGAGGACGCCCAGTTTTATCAGCATAAAGGCTACTCATTCCGAGGTATTGCGAGAGCATTAAAAAACATGATTAGCGGAGAAAATTTACAAAGCGGTTCCACTCTTACCCAGCAAGTTATAAAAAATACCTTATTAACCCAGGAACAAACTATCACCAGAAAAATAAAGGAATTTATTTTATCGTTGCAGCTTGAGAACGCTTATTCGAAAGAAGAAATCCTGCAGATGTATTTGAATGAAACTCCTTATGGCGGTCAAAGCTATGGTATTTTAACAGCCGCCAAAGCTTTTTTTAATAAACTTCCCAACGAACTTACAATAGCTGAAGCTGCTTATTTAGCAGGTCTTCCCCAAAGACCAAGTTATTACTCGTATTATGGTTCAAATCCCGAAGCTGGTCTTGAAAGAAAAGATTATGTTTTATATTTAATGAATGTTCGGGGATGGGTAGATAAAGAAGGCAAGAAATATTTTTTGAGCGATGAAGAATATGAAGCGGCTAAAAATGAGAAATTGAGTTTTCAAACAACGTTTTTACCGTTTAAAGCACCGCACTATGTATTATACGTCCGACAGCTATTGGCAGATAAATTCGGCGAGGAAGCTGTTCAGCAGGGAGGTCTTCAGGTTACTACGAGTCTTGATTTAGAATTACAGGAGGCAGCGGAGGCAATAGTTTTTGACGAAGTTGAGAGGTCTCAAAATCTTAATGTCGGAAATGGCGGCTTGGTAGCGATAGATCCTAAAACCGGACAGATACTGGCAATGGTGGGATCCAAAGGATATTTCCTAAAATCCGAGCCAGAGGGGTGTATATCAGGAATTACAGGTGAAAACAGCTGTACTTTTGAACCGAACTTAAACGTATCTTTGGCCAGGAGACAACCTGGTTCTTCAATAAAACCTATTACGTATTCGGTTATGCTTTCACAAGGTTACACTGCAGCATATCCTTTAGTTGACGTTCCCACTTCATTTCCTGGTTCGGCTCCTGACAAACCGTACAATCCTGAAAACTATGACGGGAAATTTAGGGGGCCGATGCCTGTGAGAAAGTCATTGGGAAATTCCATAAACATTCCTGCGGTTAAAGCTTTAAAAATAGTCGGACTTGATGCAATGATTGATCAGGCAGAAGCCATGGGTATTTCAACTCTAAAGGATAGACAAAGATACGGTTTGGCTTTAACTTTGGGCGGCGGTGAAACAAAACTTATAGAAATGACTAATGCTTTTGCGGTTTTTGCGTCTAAAGGGGTTTATAGAGAACCTGTTACTATTTTGGAGGTAAAAGATTCCAATGGTAACGAAATTTATAAGTGGAGAGATAATGGCGGAGATCGTGTGCTTTCCGAGGAGGTTTCATTTTTAATTTCAGATATATTGTCGGACGATGGGGCCAGATCGGAAGTTTTCGGATTTGGAAGTTTGTTAAATATACCTGGTCATCAAGTTGCAGTTAAAACCGGAACTACCGATGATAAAAGAGATAACTGGGCGATAGGATTTACTCCTTCCGTTGCTGCGGGGGTATGGGTGGGAAATAATAACAACGACGCTATGAATCCTGTGCTTGCTTCGGGTATTTCTGGAGCGACTCCTATTTGGAATAGATTTATGAAGGAATTCTTAAAGGATAAAGAAAATGAAAAATTTTCACCTCCGAAGAATGTTGAAAAACATACAGTAGATAAACTGACCGGAATGCAGCCTTATGGAGACCATCCCGTTAGAGAGGACTGGTTTGTGAAAGGCACTGAACCCACTGCCAAAAGTCCCTGGTACCAGGAGCTGGAAATTTGCAAGGAAGATGAAAAATTGGCAAACGATTCATGCAAGCAGGCGGGAAAGACGGAAATTAAAACTTTTATAAAGGTTTTAGCCGAGAGATCTGAATGGCAGACAGAGGTTGATAAATGGGTGTATGAAAATTACAATGATCAGTCAGAATATTTTCCTCCGCAAACACAATCGCATTTAGTATATGAGGGAGGGGATCTTAAAGATGATGATAAAGTATACGTGGGTATTGTAGGGTTGAAGGACGGACAAACCGTACCTTTATCGTTTAGGTTGAGCGTTGAAGTTTCTTCTGCAAAAGATGTAGAGCGCGTAAATATTTATGTCGATGGAGAACAAATAACTTCCGACGAGTCAGAACCGTTCGGATATAATTTTGCGTTTAAACCCGATCAAATCGGAGAGCACGAATTTGAAGCCACCGCGACTGATGAGAACGGAAATAAAGGTACTACTAAATTGAAGCTAAAGGTCGGGAATTTTTAGTAAGAGATTAATTAGTCTTTTTCTTCTTATTTTTATTATAACTTTCCTATATCCTAATTTCTATATCGGGGTTTTGGCTCAATACTTCCAGAATTTTTTCCTTAATACTTGCAGCACTGGATTTATCGGTTGCGATTTCTATTCTTATCGTAACACCTTTTTTATTTTCACCCAGTTTTTTGTCCTGATATTCATCTATGACATAAACTTCTGTAATGCTGGAGTTTAACTCTTTTATTGATTTTATTGTTTCACCTACTATCGACCCCACTTTTATCACTAAAGAAATATCTTCAGAAGTTGAGGCAGAGATGTCATATTTAATTCTTGTATTTGCAGTTTCAGCTTTTTGCAATTTTTCAGTGAAGATTGTGAAAGAATCATATTTTAATTCCCCAATCAGAAGTTCTTCCTGTTTTATCAAAGTTTGGTTTTTTTCATTTTGGAAATAATGATTTTGTACACCCATTTCCTTTAATAAACCTCCCAGAAGTTTTTTTACTTTCAGGCTTGTTTTATATGGGTTTAAATTCTCTTTATAATAAATGGCTTCCAACACTCTTTTTTCGGAATAATTATCTATTGAATCTCCTTTACCTGTAAGTTCAAACGTTTTACCGACCTCGAATAATCCACATTTTAAAATGTTTTGTTTTTTATACATATCTATTACCGGAGCCAAGGTTTGGTAAATTGCGGTTCTCAATGAATTCTTTTCCGAGCTTTGCGAGTTTTCCAGAGCCACCTGTTTTTGATCATTATCATTTTTTTCGACCAGCGGGTCGGTAATATGTTCATGAAGTCCGAGTTTTGAGCAGGCGTCCCTCAGTTTTTCTTCATATTTGTAAATAGGCTGTGTGATTTCTTTTGGTGGAGCAGCACTAATTAAAGTAACGGGAATTTTCTCATAATTGTTAATTCTTAAAACATCGGCAACTAAATCATCCTCCACTTCTATATCGGTTCTAAAGTATGGAATTTCCAGAGTTAATCCTTTTTTGTCTTCATCTAAGATTTTGTATTCTAACAGCTCCAGAATATTTTTAACCTTTGGTGGTTCAATTTCCATACCGCTTAACGTTTTTATTCTTTTGTATCTTAATGTCATTGGATTTGTGTGTTTTTTCTTTGGGTAGTAGTCATAATTTTCGTAGTAATCCCCGCCGGCCAGTTCCAAAATCAACCCAACCGCTCTTTCCATAGCAATTTGGGTCAATTCCGGATTTAAATATTTATCGTATCTTAATACCGTTTCATTTTGAATTTTTAATTTTCTTGAGTTTCTTCTAACGTTTGTTTGATTATAATTTCCCGCGTCTAAAACTATATTCTTTGTGGAGTTATCTACACCAGTGCTTTCCCCGCCCACAATTCCTCCAATTACCGATGCTTTACCGTTTTGGGTTAAAACAAAAATATCAGGATCAAGCTCTACTTCTTCCCCCAAAAGAGTTTTTACTTTTTCGCCATTCTTTGCTCTTCTTATTATAATTTCCGGTTTTTCCATTTTATCTATATCCTGCGCGTGCATAGGCTGTCCCAGCTCTACCATTACAAAATTCGTGATATCTACTATATTGTTTATACTGGGCATTCCGTAGGCTTCCAGCCTTTCTTTGAGCCATTGCGGTGATTCCTTAACTTTTATATTTCTAAATACCCTGGTGTTGAATCTGTTTACTAAATCGGGGCATTCTACCTTAATTTCTACAGAACTTTCTTTTGTGGGTTCTTTACCCTTTTCCTTATAAACTTTAGGAAATTTGAATTTTGCGTTTTCGAAAGCGGCAAGATCCCTTGCGCAGCCGGTAATAGAGAGCCAATCTGCACGGTCCATGCGGTGCTCTAAGTCGAGTATGTCATTTTCAATTGGCTTGTCGAGCATCAGTCCTAATGAGGTAAACGATGCCGCAATTTCCTTTGGGTTTTTATTCAAATCTATATAATCTTTAAGCCAAATTAACGGAACTTTCATAGTTTTTATTTGTAAACCATTCCTCCTCCATATAATTTTCTAATATCCGGAATTCCGAATTTTGTCATAACGAGTCTGTCCAACCCCATTCCCCATGCAAATCCTGTGTATATTTCTGGATCGATTCCGCACATTTTTAACGTGTTGTAGTGAATCATTCCAGACCCCAAAACTTCTATCCACCCCCTGTATCTGCAAACCTCGCATCCATTGCCTCCGCAGAATGTGCACCCTATATCTACGCCCATACCAGGAGAAACTTCCGGATAGTATTTATATCGGAATCTTATTTTTATATCGGTGTTGTATAAAAATTTCAAAAAGGTTTCAATGGTTGCCTTTAGATTTTGCATAGTGATGCCTTTATCTACCACAACGCCTTGGTACTGGTGAAAAAACGAACTATTCGATTTATTTGCGGTTTCGTTTCGGTAAACTTTTCCGGGCGTTACAACTCTGATCGGAGGTTTGTAATTTGTTAGGATTCTGGCCTCAACAGAAGAAGTGTGCGTTCTCAATAAGACATTTGGTTGCTTAACAAACAGCGTGTCTTGTAGGTCCGTAGCGGGGTGGTCTTCGGGTAAATTGAGCTTTCTAAAGTTGTATTCGACGGTTTCAATTTCTCTGTCTTCGGCAACTGAAAATCCGTAGTATCTAAAAAAATCATTCATTTCGCGTATAATATGGGTTAGCGGATGAAGCATTCCTGTTTCATCGGGTTTTTCGGGCAAGGTTAAATCTATAAGAGGGCTTAATATTTGCTCGGTCTGGTATAGTATTTTAGCCTGTTCAATAGCCTCTTTTTGGGTATTTTGAATGTCATTTAGGAGAGGACCATATTTCTTTTTATCTTCTTCACTGAATTTTGGGAGTTCTTTTAAAAGTAATGTAGTAGCTCCGGAACTTTTTGAAAAGTATTTGAGATAAAGATTATCAAAATCGCCGGTAAGTTTTGTCTTTTTCAAATTGTCATTAAATTGAAGATTTATTTCATCTACCCTCTTTTGTATGTCCATGACAGTAAGTTTATCAGTTTTTAGTCTTTTTTCCAGAATCTGGGCGGTATAATAGAAATATACTTTAGGTGCTTTTTTGTATGGATATTTTTTTAGCTGAACTGAATACCTTTTTATTTCCTCTCTTGGTTGTTAATTTTTTGGTAGGAATTTCGGGATTTCCGGTAATTTCTCGTATATTCAGCAATTTCAATGATAAAGGTTATGCGTTTTCCCATGTTTTAAGTTTGGTTATAATATCTTTTTTTGCGTTTGTATTATCTTCTGCTTTTGGGTTGCGGAGTGTATATATTTATATTTCTTTTGCAGTTTGGTTTTTAATAAATGCACTGGTATTTTATAAGACAAAATTACCTGTTATCAACAATCGGATATTATTAAATATTTTTTTCAGCCAGTTAATATTTATTGCATTTGCGCTTCTTTGGTATTTTGTACGCAGCCACGAACCGGAAGTATATTCGATTGAAAGATTTATGGATTTCGGTTTAATTAAATCTTTGTTTGAATCCCCCACTCTCCCTCCGAACGATGTTTGGCTAGCGGGTAATACGGTTAACTATTATTATTTCGGGCATTTTATTTCATATGTATTTTTAAATCTTATGCGTATGAATCTGGGTCCCGGATTTTTTGTTCTGGTTGTCTGGATATTCGGAGTTTTGGGGATGTGTTTGTATAGTTTAGGAAAAAATCTATTTTCATTTATGTTTCCGGAAGGAAGAAATTTAGTTTCTACTATTGCAGGTACACTGACAGTTTTTTTTGTACAGTTTTCCGGCACTTTATTTTCGGTTAGGTGGATTTTAAAGATCGGCTCGTCTCCATGGTATCCCGACCCTACCAGATTTATTGACAATACTATCACCGAAATGCCAATTTATTCGTTTTTGGTTTCGGATTTACACGCTCATGTGTGGGGGCTGCTTCTTGGCACCATCTATTTGGCAGTAATATTATCTCTATTTATCGAAAATAATAACCGGAAAAGTTTAATGTTTCCGGCAATTTTTGGCATTTTAATGGGAATTTCATTTATGACTAACTCATGGGATGTTTTGACCTTAGGTGCCTTTTCATGTTTCGCATTTATTTATTTGGAACAGGACAAAAGAAAAGCGGTGTTAAGCATTTTGGCTTCTTTGTTAATTGCTTTAGGAGTTTCTGCAATATGGAAAAAGGATTTTTTAACCCCCACATTAGGCCTAGGGGTAGTTAAATCACCCAGTGTTGTTTGGAAATGGTTTTTGTATTGGGGTCATTTTGTGGCGATTTTGGTCACGTTCAATTTCTTTCTTTACAGAAAAAAACTTATTGAAAAAAGTAGAACTCAGGTTGCTGGATTCGTAAAAATGCTTATCCTGATGGGGGTGGTCTTCCTTGCATTTATGGAAATATTATATATGAAAGATATTATGTTTCAGGGAGAATGGTTCAGAGCAAATACGGTGTTTAAAATAAGTATGCAAGTTTGGGTTTGGCTGGGAGTAGGTTCAGGACTTGCCTTTACTTACCTTTTCTTTTTGTTCCGAAACGGTATAAGCGGGTTTTTCATTAAAGGGATATTATTGGTGATGCTTTTAATTTTGGCTTATTATCCGGTATATGCAGTTAAACAGTCGATGATTGACGGTAAAAAGTATACCGGGTTAAATTACGGACTGAATTGGATGGAGAAGAAATACCCGAATGATTATTCAGCTATATTATTTATGGAACAATATTACAAAAAGACTGCATACGCTGAAGGCAGGCAACAGCCTGTAATAATTGAGGCAGTCGGAGAAAGTTATCAGGATGGTAATTTTTATTCAACTTTTCTGGGATGGCCTACAATTTTAGGCTGGCCCGGCCATGAATGGACATGGAGAAATAACGTGGAAGAAATAGATTCGAGAAGAAAAGAAGTTGATCAAATTTATAAGAGTAACGACGAGGAAATTATAAGCGAGATACTTGATAAATATGACATAACTTATATATTTATTGGGGATTTTGAAAGAATCAGATACAGTTTTGATCTAAATATCCAGACAATAGAAAAACTGACGGAAATTGTTTATCAAAATGATTCGGTAAGTGTATATAAAGTTAAGAACCCTGTCTAAATACTTATTCCGATTTTTTGCCGGCACTTTTTACGAGTTTTTCAAATCCTTTAGGGTCGTTTACAGCCATTTCGGCCAATTGCTTTCTGTCTAATTCTATATTGGATTTCTTAAGGTAATTTACAAATCGGCTGTATTTTATTCCTTGGTCTGATAATGCACCGTTTATTCTGGCAATCCATAATTTTCTTAAATCTCTTCTTCGTTGTTTTCGACCTTCAAATGCGTGCTTTCCAGCGCGTAATACTGCTTCGTTGGCACGCTTAAATAGTCTGTGCCTGGAACCTCTGTAACCTTTTGCCATTTTTAATATTTTTTTATGTATTCTGTGTCCTCTTGGACCGCCTTTAACTCTTGGCATATTTTCTCCTTATAAAATTCTTTTTCCGGCTTTAGCAAGTAACTTTTTAAAAACTTTTGAGTGGCCTTTATCATGCATAGTAAGTACTTTTTTCTTTCTTAGTTTTCTTGAATTGCTCATTTTCACCTTTAAATGGGCATTTCTGTTTTGTTTTTTAAGTATCTTTCCTCCTTTTGTTATTTTTATTCGTTTTATTAATGTCTTTTTTGTTTTTAATTTTGGCATAATTTTGTTAAATATTACTTTGCTCTAACAAAATAATCTCATATCTTGCTGAAAGTCGCGGATATAATATTCCCGTTTCTTCTTGGTTCGTTTTCAGGTTTTGCTACGTCTGCGAGTTCTTCCCTAAATCTTTCTATTTTCTCGAATGCAAGAGCCGGGTATTCAGCTTCCCTGCCTTTTAATTTAACCGAAATCTTAACTCTATTTCCGTCCTTAATGAACTCTTTTGATCGCTCCACTCTGACAGTTATATCCCCTTCTCCTATAGTCGGCCCGAACACGAATTCCTTTAGTTCACTCTTTTTTGCTTTGGCTTTTACAGCCGAAGATTTTTTTCTCTCTTCATAAAGAAACTTATTGTATTCAAGAATCTTTGCAACCGGCGGGTTTGCCTGTTCTGATATTAATACAAGATCGAGTTCATTTTCCCTAGCCAGCTTGAGTGCGTCCGCAGTGCTCATTACACCTAAATTTTCCCCGTTACCCATGATTACTCTAAGTTGGGGTGCTCTTATTCTTTCGTTGATTCTGTAATAATCTCTTATAATCTATACCTCCGTTTTAGCATTTCGGCTTACGTAAATTACCATAAATTAAGGCTTTTGGTCAAATATATACCCTCTATTTTGTTTAGCACTTCCATTACGGGTTTGGCCTTCAAATCTTCGCCGGTTCTAAGTCTTACGCTGACTTCGTTGTTTTGCACTTCCCTATCCCCTACTACAAGCATGTAAGGTGTTTTTTGCAGCTGCGCGTCCCGGATTTTTGCCTGCATTGTCTCGCTTCGATCGTCAACTTCGGCTCTTAAGCTTCTTTCTACAAACATATTCTGGAGTTTTAATGCATAATCATGTTGTTTATCTGAAATAGGTATTATTTGCACTTGAACAGGCGAAAGCCAAACAGGAAACGCTCCTCCGAAATGTTCGATTAAAAATCCGATAAATCGCTCGTGAGAACCTAAAGGTGCTCTGTGAATCACCGCACATAATTTCTTTGAACCGTCTTGATCCGTATACTCCAGATTGAATCTTTGAGGCATAAATAAATCAAGCTGATTAGTTGAAATAGCAAACTCTCTGCCGATTGAGGAACGGATTGTGAAATCGGTTTTCGGACCATAAAATGCCGCACCACCAACATCGTCAACAGATCTTATACCGGATCTTTTGCAGGCTTTTCTCATTAATTCTTCGGCTTTATCCCAAGTAGCTTTATCTCCGTGGTATTTATCTTTCTTATTGGGATCAGGCAGACCGAAAGCGATATAATAATCGTCTTTTGTTAGTCCGAGGGTATTGTAATAATACTCGTGAAGTTCAAGTACTTTCAAAAACTCATCCTCCGCCTGTTCTAAAGTGCAATATATATGTGCGTCGTTTTGTTGAATTGCTCTAACGCGCATTAGTCCAAATAGCGTACCGGATTGTTCGAATCTGTAAACCATTCCGTATTCGGCAAATCTTATAGGCAGATCTTTATATGATCTGGGTTTAGATTTAAATATCATATGGTGGTGAGGGCAGTTCATACCTTTCAGAAAATATTCCTCACCTTCTATATCCATCGGATTGTACATATCGTCCCGGTAATAAGGTAAATGTCCGGAAATTTCAAATAAAGTGTGTTTAGCAATATGGGGTGTAGCAACTCTGACATATCCCAATTTTTTCTCAGTTTCTTTTGCCCAATTTTCCAATTCTTCTCTTATCACATTTCCTTTGGGCGTCCACAGAGGCAGTCCCGGACCTACTTCCTCGGAGAAAGTGAATAACTCAAGTTCCTGCCCTAGCTTTCGGTGGTCGCGCTTTTTCTGCTCCTCTAAGTTATTTAAGTACTTATCAAGTTTTTCTTGAGAATCAAAAGCAGTCCCATAAATTCTTTTAAGCATTTTGTTTTTTTCGTCCCCGTGCCAATAAGCACCCGCAACACTTAGTAATTTGAATGGGCCGATCTTTCCTGTTGATTCAACGTGCGGGCCTGCGCATAAGTCTACGTCTGAACCGTCTGCATATGGTTTGCCGGTCCAATAAATTGAGAGTTTTTCTCCTTTTTGTGCCGCTATATCAATCCATTCCTGTTTGTAAACGTTATCTTTGAACAGCTTTATCGCTTTTTCCGGCGTAATTTCTTCTCTAACAATTGGTAAATTTGCTTCAATCAATTCTTTAATCTTCTTCTCTATTTTTGGAAAATCTTCTTCAGAAACTTTTCCGTTATAATCAAAGTCTAAATAAAATCCCTCTGCTGTTGCCGGACCCATTGCTCTTCTTGCTCCCGGAAACAATTGCTCAACTGCCCAATGCAGCAAATGCTCACAACTATGTCTCATGGGCATGAGTGGATCGTTTTTAAGTTCTTCTTTCATTTTAGACATGAGTTTTAACCTTTCAATTTAATATTAATGGAAATATGAAATTTAAGCACGTGTTTCTACCCCACCAATGGGGTTGTAGTAATTACGGTTACAAGATCTGGATTAAAATATTTGTGCGACACCCTATTTTTATACATCTTTATACTTTTATCGTCAATATACTCAAAACCTCAGTACTTCCTGCTTAACTTCTATTTCTTCTACATTTAAAAATTTAACGCGTTTTGCCAAAACAATTATCCCGTCAATTAAAAGCGTAAATAAAAAGTAGGAAATTCCAAAGACGAAATGAAAAAATGCGAAAGTTATTATAGATAATGCGGGAGGTATAAATTGTTTATACGGCTCGATCCAGCCCATAATTTGAGTAACTAAATTGGCTTTTATTTGCGTGTCTGTATCTAAAATAGCGCTATTATTTAAATAAGGACTTAAATCCAGACCGTATTGTTCCTTTATAACTCTTAAATCTTCCTGCAGATTCTGTGCGCCCTGCATTTCTTTTAACTGTTGTTCAATCAGCGGTTTGGCAATTTCTCCGTACTGTTGGTCGACAAACTCACTTACTCTGGTTTTGAGTAAAATCGAATTTAAATCCGCATAGTTTTGATAAGTATATACTCCGGCCAGAATGGCAAAAATAAATCCCGTAGTTCTATTAATATTTCTAAATATCAGGCGGGGATGAAACTTAAGTAATATTTTTTTAAATCTGTCCGTTAAATACACACTTTCCACGAGTAGTAGAAAGCTTATAATAGTAATTACGAACCAATACTTAAATCCGGAATTAATTAAACCTACCGTTAATCCTAATGAGACAGGAACGGGAACCAGTAAGTAATGCTCCCACTTTTCCCATGCCCCTATTGTTAAAACCTGGGCTATATAAATCAGAATTATCAAAGTACATATGAATGTAAAACTTTCAATCGTGGGAAATAAAATGTTTTGATTCCTGATCATTTCCATTAGGAAAATTGAATGCAAAGTCGATTCTAAAAGCAAAAGTATAAACAGAAATATAGTTTTTATGTAATGAGTGCTGTGTTTTTGCATAATTATGATCTATGGTGGGCTCCAGAGGATTTGAACCTCTGACCTCTTCAATGTCACTGAAGCGCTCTAACCAGCTGAGCTAGGAGCCCGCAATTGGAAACTATTATAGCATTGCTATTCTAGCTTCAATCTAAACAATTTAGAAATGGAACTTAATTTTATGTTGTATTCGAAAGAATGTTTGATGGCAGATTTACTTTCTTGGATCCATTACTTTGTCGATCAGTCCGTATTGTAATGTTTCTTCGGCACTAAGCCAGTTATTTCGTTCTATATCCTGCATAACTTTTTCGTATTTTTGGCCGCTGTTTTCGGATAAAATTCTGGCGTACTGATGTTTTATCTGAATCATGTGTTTGGCCTCAATTTCAATGTCTGTGGCCTGCCCTTCCAATCCCCCGGTAATCAAAGGCTGATGAATCATAGAATAAGAATTAGGCAATGCGTATCGCTTTCCTTTAGTGCCTGCCGAAAGAAGCAGCGAGGCTGCGGAAGCCGCCAAGCCTACGTTTATAGTTACTACTGCGTTCTTTACATGTCTGATTGTGTCGTACATTGCTGTTCCGGCGTAAACGCTGCCTCCGGGAGAGTTTATGTAAATACTTATATCTCTTTTTGGATCCTGGCTTTCCAGAAACAGCATTTGGGCAATAAATGTATTTGCTGAACCCATATCTACTGGACCGGTGACAAATACTATGAAGTCTTTCAATAACCTTGAGTAAATATCGTAGGATCTTTCAAATCCGTTTGGTTCTTTTTCTACCACTATAGGTACAAGCGTGTCCCCTTTTGTATTGGGAAGGTGGGATGGGAATGATCCGCTTTTAGTAATTTTGTTAATATTATTTGTGTTAATGGTCATGTTTTTCTCCTTCTATTTCTTCAACTATTTTAGAAATTAGTTTATTCTTTTCCAGTATGCTTTTAATATACCATTTTTCTACTTCATTTTTGAGTTTTTCCTCCGGATTGGGTTCACCGGCAGCCACATAAGCTTCTATAATTTCTTCATCGGTTGTTTCTATTTTTTCGTCTTTAACCAAACGGCTAAGTAAAAATTCGGCTTTTAAGCTTTTTTCCGCGGCTTTTGAATATTCGCTTCTTAGCTGTTCGGCTGTTCTGTTTTGCGCTTTTAAATACTGTTCCAAGGATAATCCGATTGATTGTGCCTGATCAACTAATCTGGACATTAGTCTGTCTGTTTCTTCTTCAAGGAGTATGTCCGCTATTTCTACCTGAGAGGAATTTATAACTGCTTCAATAACTTCATTTGAAGATAAATGGATATGGGAATCGTCTATCTTTTCGCCTTTTTTGAGTTTTTCGGCATTTTCCTCTGATTTTTTCTTTTTGCGTATTTCCAGAAGCTCTTTTAATTTGGATTTAAACTCCCCTATATTTACTTCAGGCCTTACAGCAACTGTTGCAATAAATTCAAAATCCTTTTCCAAATCGAATTCTTTTATTTCAACTTTTGGATTAGAAACCGGAGAAATCAGATTTTCTTTTAAGGCTTGGGTATAGTACGTTTCCAGCAAGTGATTAATAACCTCACCGTAAAGTTTTGAAACATCTGCTTTTTCCTCCACTAGTTCTTTCGGAGCCATTCCTTTTCGAAATCCGGGGAGTTCGGTGCTTTTAACAGCTTCATCTAATACGTGAGAGTATGTTTCTTTTACTTTGTCCGAGGGAACCGTGACAGTGAGTTTTATTGTAGATTTAGGTAATTTTTCCACTGTTGTCTTCATAGACTGGGAAATTTTAACATATAAATATATTTTAGGCTATTATAGTGTATTTATGCGGATAATTGGCTGATTCAACTAAACTAATAGTTTTGCGGTACGCCATAAAGATACAGCATTTTATTGCACAATAAGCACTTATTATTTATATAAGTTGACTTCATTTTTTCCGATTTGAATAGAACTCCTAAAATTTCCTGCAAAAACCCTTGAGTACTTCTATATTCAACTACCTGATAATCTGTAAGCCCGGCCGTTTCAGCTAATTTGTTGTAGGCGTAATTTGTGCTTCCGACCTCGTCGATAAGTTTGTTTTCAATTGCCTGGTCATTTCCGAAAATCAAACCCCCGACATTTTGTTTTAAATCATCAGTGCTTATTTTTCTTTTTCCGCTCACGTGATCTAAAAATATTTCGTATTCGTTATCCACGCTTTCTTGTAACGTGTTTTTGGCTTTTTCCGAAAGCCTTTTATAGGGGTCTCCCAAATCTTTGTCTTCCCCTGCATAAATATAATAGGACTCAATTCCTTCTTCCGTAGATATTGATCCTATGGGATCACTTTCACTGATTACTTTGTTGTAGTATTTAAATGGTCCCATTATTACTCCAATACTTCCTGTTAAACTACCCGTGTCTGCAATGATCTTGTCCGCGGAAGCGGCTGCCCAATATCCTCCTGAAGCACCTATACCTAAAATATGCGAAAATACTGGTTTTCCAGTCATTTTCTTGTAATACTCCACTCCATCAGAAATAGCCTTAGATCCTGCGATTGTACCGCCGGGAGAATCTATTTCCAGAATTACTCCTTTAACGTCAGGATCTCGCGCGGCTTGTATTAGCTCTTTTTTAAGAGTGTATCCATAAACCTGCCCTGCTAATAAAAAGCTGAAAAAGGAATCTTCTTCTATCGGATACGTCAGAATTACTCCTTTAACCGGCAAAACTAATATCTTTTCTTCAGCCTCCGGATTTCCGTCTACGAATCTGTACATAGATAGCTGAGTACCTTCAAAACCGTCAAACTTTGAAGATATGGCTGATACTCCGGCCAAAAAGATAAAAAACAAAAATGAGAACAGCATTATGGTGCTTACAATCAAAGTTGTGCATGATGTTAAGCAAGTAAATAAAATTGGATGTTCGGATATAAACTTTCGCACGTTAATATTCTATTATTAAATCACTGGTAAGTCGAACAGTTTAGTGTGATAAACTGGTTTTATGCAGAATCAAAACCTTAAAGACCTTATACAAAAAGGCAATAAGCTTTATGAAAAAGTTTTAAAAAGAGAATACCACTTCGATCAGCCTTATTCTGTTATTGATCTTGATCATACTAAGAATTTATTGTCGGATTTCAAGGATCTATATGAAGAATTACCCAAAAATGAAAATCCCCGCTCCTTGAATGAATTGTTGATATACGAGCTTTCAAAAATCTGCAAAAATCAGATTGATAACCTTGAAGATGAGTTTAATCCAAGTATAAAAACACCGGAACAGGTCATTTCCATGTATGAGGTTGGCTCCGAAGATTTAGATAAAATTAAGGAGTGGCTGAAGTCAAACAGGGAAAATATTGTGGCTGCAAATTTAAGGCAGATGGAAGCGTATTCCAGCTCTAGGAGATCAGATGTTGCTTTGGGTTCTCCACAATTAAGAGCCGTTGTGGAGTCTTTAATACTCAATTACATTGAAATATTTAAAAAGGTTTTGTCACAATATTTTTCAGATTTTCCCGGCGTGCCCCAATTGCTTGATACATATGTTATATCCGTTGAGTCTGTTAACCCCAGATCGTATGCCGATAAAGTCGCAAAAGCAGCTTATATTGGTGTTGCAAGATGCTGCTATATGCTGGACGGGAACGTAAATTTAATTCCGGAGAAATTGCTTTCGCTTTTCGGACATGAAGTTTTGGGTCACTGTCTAAATTATATAAATACTGATTTATCGGAATTGCCTCTTTATATAAAGGAAAATATAGGGCCCATGTCGTCTGCTTCAAAAGAGTCAGTAGCGGATCATTTTGAAAGTTTGATTTTTGAATTTTTAAACGGTAATAAAGAAGCTGCCGATAGCATGAGTTTTGAAGAAGACTTCCAAAAAATATATGAAAGGTATAGTGATACTAGAATATTATCGGATTACTGGAATAATTTGGCTATGGTTGGATTTTGGATTATGAGCCACACCAAAATGGACGACTTTGATAAACAAGTGAAAGAACTACTGCCCTATTCCATTGATATTAAATGGCCGGCAAATTTTGTTAACAGGCACAGACAGGATTGGAACAGATCTACTGGATTGTTGTTGCCAAAAGTTGTGTCGGAGTTAAGATATTCTGCAGACCCGGTTAAAGAAATGCTTGCGGGTGTGAATAAATTAAAGGAGGAGGAAATTGAAAAGCTTATTTTGATCGGGAACTGGACACCTGCTTCTTTAAAGCATTGGGTTGGAATTAATAGTTAAAATATGGCTGGAGAATTTGAGACAAATTTTGATAGCTTGCCGGAACAAAAAGAAAAACCGGTTTTGGAAGATGTGGCTGCATATTATGAACTGATGGCTGGAGATATTGAAGCCGATGTAAATAGATGTGCAGCATCAGTTCGAAATGCTGAAACATTTAACGCAAAACTACTAAAATATATTAGTGTTGAAGAAATATTAAATGGTGGTGCACGGATAAAAATGGAACAATGTAAAGACAGAGCGAAAGGAATTCGTGATAGTGATCCAAAAGTGTTAACTGAAGTAAAGCAGGAGTTTGAAAGGGAAGCCCAAAAGTATACCCTTTTTCACCAAGGTAGTTCAGAACTATTAGAAATTCATAAGGAAACTCTGGAAAGAATTAGGACAGTTGTCAGTAAATTACAGGTCGAACTTACCGGCGAAGGAATTTTGGATGATCAGAGAGCCAAACTTAAACTAGAGTTAGAAGAAAGAAATAGAGCTGTAAAAGAAATGGAAACCCTAGTTGAAAGGAGAACCACAGAAGCTAGCGAATATCAAAAACGCGCAAATTTTTTTAGTGATCATTTAGGTGTAATTCCCCAGATAAATTGAACATATGTAAGTGTTTTGGTGGGCATGGTGGGAGTCGAACCCACATCCCTTTCGGGACACGGTTCTAAGCCGTGCTTGTATACCAATTCCAACACATGCCCAAAACTAAACTATAACTTCTGTAGCGATTCTTATTATAGCTTATTAATTTTATGAAACTTCTTCTATTTTATTTATAAAGAAGTTAACACCTCTTGTCCATGTGTAGGGACTTGGGGGGTTGTATACAGGGGCAATTTTTTCAGCGTTGTCCATACCTCTTGAAAGGTAAATGTCATTTAATCCTTTGCCTACCAATTCTATAGCCTCATCGTATGATTTAAAGTAAATTCTTCCGGCTCCCCAACCAAACGGATTATGTGTTCCCGGAATTAAGAATCTGGCACAAGTTGATTCTAAACAAGCTATTGACGGCATTAGTTTATAGTCGATTCCATATTTGTCGGCTACTTCAATAAAAGTCTCCGCATGGTTTTTCAAAGGTGAATTATATGAATCGAAAAATTTTTCCAAAGAAATTACCCTGTCTATTTTTTCATATTCGATATTTTCCTGGACAATTGAAGAAATATTAATTGTTTCTTCGTGTTTTACTTCCGGAATATTCAAATTTATCCACGTAAAAAACCCACTTGTTAAAGAGGTTATGGTCATTATCATTGATATATATAAATATTTTATACTTAACATTAATTCCCCTTTTTTATTAGCCCAACAATCACTGTGCCTTTTCCGGACACAAATACAATAAAAATGTCTAATAGGTATTGAATTTGGGCATTCTATTAGGTTGTGTAACTGGAAATGGCTCTATTAAGCAGAAAAGTACTCATGGTCTAATCATCGTTGTATTATACCGCGAATTCTCTTTTTTTTCAAATTCAGTAAAGTGGTATTTTAGTTATAATCTAGATGTTTTCGGGAGTTTTATAGTTGGCAATAATATCTCCAAAGAATTCAACTCCGCTACACCAGGACCCATCAGAAGCTGGAGTATAAATTTTCATTATTTCGCAAGGCTCGATAATACCTTGTTTATAAAATCTGTTGTTCAAGTATTCGGTAACGGTGCTTATTCCTTGCTCCCAATTATCAAACATTCTCACGTTTTCCCCATAAACTCCCCAACCCCAAGCATTATATGACTCTACCCCGTCTTTAGTTGGGGTATTTTTTCCACAGCTTGATTCTTGAAAGGCAACTGATGCTGTAAGCCAGAAAGGAATGTTATTTTTATCAGCTTCCTCTACGAATACTCTCCCCATTCCTAAAAGAGGGCAGTTAAATTTTTCAAATACATTATCAAGCATAGCGGATCTCGCATCCACACTGTCTAAAGAAAAGGTTGATGCTCCTAATACTAAGGGTTTTGCTGAAAATATTGAGTATTTATCGGTAACATGAGGTTTTAGATTAGTAAAAGACAAAAATAATGTGAATAATGTTATTAGCAGAACAATAAAAGTGCTTCCAAACCAAGTTATGGGAAGTAAGAGTTTTTTAAATGAAATTTCGGGCATAGGTTCAAACATAAATGTTACCTAAAAGTTTACCACATGTTTATAACACACTGCCAACTAAATAACCTACGCTTGCCGCGGCGCCTGCGACAACAATCATTCTGAAAGCCGACTTCAGTTTTTTTGTCGGCAGATATCCAAGTAAAAATAAAGCCGAAATTGATAGAGCCATTGACACGAACTTTGCTAATTCCCTTTCCAGGAGTACGTAAGGTGATAATGGTATGAAGCCCGCAATAAAATAAGAAGCAAACATTAAAATTCCGTCAAGAAAGGGATTAGATTTTTTTATTTCATTACTGTTTGGATCTATTTCTTTAGTTTCTTCTTCTGTAAGAAAAGCACCGGCTCCCATTGATACGGCTTCAACAGAAATAATTATTATTCCCGAAGTAAATATTTGAGGAGTCTCGTATGAAGTTGTAGCTAAACCGAATAAAAAACCGCTTGTGGATACCAGACTGTCTTCTATACCAAAAATTATGTTTCTGATGTTGTCTACGCTAAGTTTCTTCATAAATACTACAGATAATTGTACAATGATAAAAGGAATTTAGATATATGTATAAAAAGCACGGATCTGATTTGCATAAACCTTCAGTTTATTGTATATATACCGATATAAACCGTACACCTTGTACTTACCAATCTACGAGAGCCTTAAAGGTTGGAGGCAAGATATACTGTTATTGCGAACTTCATTTTAACCTGGTGCTATTACAAATGGCGGTTTCCAAATTAAACTACATGCCTGTGCTTAATTCTGCCGGAAAATGATTCGTGGTAGATAGGCTTGTTTAATTTGGGTTAAATGAAGCTATAGAGCATAAAATGAGAGACGAATTAGCTAGTGACGCTCAAAATTTAAGACAAGAAATACAAGCTTCCGAAGAAGTAAAAGAAAGAGAAGGTAGAAGTGAGTTTCTTGAATTGTGTTCGCAGAAAAAGTCGGCAATTTTGGATATTTTAGATGAAAGATTCGGACCCGAGTCCGGAAAGCTTGAAAGAAACCCCAATAATTTTACCAGAGTATCAGAAAATAAAATTGAGGTAAAAAATTGTAACGGTGAAAGAAGTTTTCATAATGCTAGTCATGCAATATTTATTGCAAATGGTACTGTAGATACATTAGCTCACTTATATTTTCCCGAATATTTTAAAAACGGAGATACAAACGGAATGGTTATAACCCGTTTGGAAGAAAAGTACTTAAACGGAGGTTTAACTGACGAAGAATCTGAAAAGTTTGAATATTTAAAATCCATTGAAGTTGTTGCTCTGGCACACGACCTTGTTCAAGACTTTAGTTTGGAAATTAATAAAGACGCACACGAATTTATTGGAAGAAACAGAAGAATGCGTGAAGAATCAAATGAAAACGAGACTATCTCACAAATTCTAACAATTTTACTGGGGTCTGATGAATTGACTGCAAAACTAGCAGTTGGTTTAGATGAGAATGCGAGGATAGGAAAATTTAATCTTACTTTCGGAGAATTATTTACAACTGTAAGAGCTACGGTACCTGTTTTTAATTTTGGTGAACTAGGCGGCGGTAGAGGAAATTTAGATGTTATGCAAGGTGATTTGGCAGCAACTTTAGCGAAAATACCCGGTAACGGAACATCACTGTTATGGAAGGATAAAAGACGGTTTGAAGCTGCATTTGCGATTGCAACCAGTGACTTAAGAGAATTAAGCGGTGGTCCAAATGCCGAAGATTTCATGGATTCTGCTCACAATTTATTGCGGGAATTTAAATTTGGATTGCAAGAGTATTTAAAGGAAAATGCAGAAAGCCTTGATAATCTGGATGTTCAGGAAAATTATGCCAATATTGTAAGGGAGATTGTTTTTTGGTATGGAGTTCAGGAACTGTTTGTACGAAATCAACAGTTACATTTTTTTGAAACATTAGCAGGTATAAGTAAAGTGATTCGAAGCGATGAGTTTTTTAATTATATGAGGGGTAAGTATTCCGAAACACATTTTAACAGGAATGCGAGTACAGGGGCTGAATTTTTTGAGGATTTAAAAAGAACTCACGGAAGGTTTATTTATCAGGTATTTAGAGAAAGATACGATATTTGGGAAAGCACCGCAGAAAGAGAACTGGATTTAGATTATGTATGCGGTGAATTAATTAATAGATTTTTTGATGAAGATGAAAAGGCTAGTTTATCGCAATGGTACGATGTAGAGAAAAACAGGTTATCTGCGGAACAGAAAGCAACTCATATGGGTAGTTTGCTAAAATCTGCTAAATATAATATTCCCGAAAAATTCGTTGATGAAGCGCTGGTAGTAACTGTTAAAAAGGTTAATTCCCCTGTACCTGCATAGGCATAATTATATGAATAAAATTTTCTGAATCTGCGGGTTTAATCAGGCACGGAGTAAGTTTGCCCTTTGATTTAAGAGAAATTCTATCTGCTTTCACATTATTCAAAAAGTCTAACAAATACTTGGAGTTAAATGCTATTTCAAACGGCTCTCCTTCGATTTGAGCCGATATTTCGCTTTGGTGCTCCCCTATTTCCTGAGAGGTCAGCCCAATTTTCATAGTGCCTTTTGAATCAAATGTCATTTTTATTGGGGTTGTATTGTCTTTTGCGAATACGGTTGTAAGTTTTACAGCTTCGAGTAATTCAGCCGAGGAGAACTCCACAGACAATTCGCTTTCTGTAGGAATAATTCTTTTATAATCCGGATATTGCCCATCCAGGATTCTGGTGGCAATTAATGTATCTTCAGATTTGAATAAGGCTAGGTTTTCACTTTCGTTTACTCCGAATTTTATTGATTCTTCTGACCCGGAAAATATTTTTGAAACTTCCAGTAAAGTTTTGGCGGGAATAATAACTGTGAAGTTTTTAAGTTTTTCCGCTTTTACTTCAATTGTTTTTTCGGAGAGTCTAAAACCGTCTGATGCAGCAATTGTAAGTTTTTCTTCGCTTAAATTTAGATAGACGCCGGTAAACACAGGTCTGCTTTCATCTGTTGAAGCTGAAAAGGCTACAACTGAAATCGCGTCTGAATAGATAGATGGGTTAAGTTCAATAAAGGGGAGTTCCGCGCCGAAAGCCGGCAAGGTTGGATAATCGTCAGAACTAACTCCGTTTATTTTTGATTTGGTCTTGTCCGAGGTAAGATGTAAAACATCATCCTTAAGCGTGGCATTTATTGTGCTGGGAGGTAAATTTAAAACAAAGTCTCTAAATAGTTTAGCGGGAACGGTTGTTGAACCCGGTTCCTCTGTTTGGGCGCCTACATGAGTGGTAATTGCTGTTTCAAGATTGGTTGCCGATAGTTTTAGTCTGCCTTCTTCGGCTGAAATTAATACATTAGATAGTATGGGTAATGTACTTTTTGTAGGAACAGCTCTATATATAGTTGTTAAACCTCTAGCTAGATTTTCCTGAAGACATGTAAATTTCATGGTTTTTTGAAAATATATTTTCTACAACGTGTTTGCTTACGCAGGACGTTTTCGTAAATATATTTTCAAAGATCAAATGTTGATAATACTATTTCTTTGGTTTAATCACTACTCTTCTGTTTCTTCCTTCTCCCCTGCTTTCAGACTCAACGTCATCGTATTGTGAAAGAAGCATATGTACATACCTTCTCTCATAAGCTTCCATTGGAGGAAGATCAATTTCGTGTCCTAAAAATCTTACTTTATCAATAAATCTTCTGGCTATTTCTTCAATTTTACCTTGTTTTTGATTTTTGTATCCATTTATATCTATTATAACCTGAACCCACTCATTTAGCTGCTTGAAAATCATTTGATTAACCAAATTTTGAAGGGCATCCAGAGACTCGCCTCTGTAACCGATTAAAAAATTAAGGTCGTTTCCAGTAATATCTACCATGTAAAAATTATTATCGCCTTGTTTAAGAGATAGCTCCGGGGTAACTCCGATATAATTAAATATTTCATTTATTTTGTTTTTTATAATATCTTCTTTGTTGGTCATTTTCAGTTAGTCCGTTTTATATAGTTCTCGGCTTAAGTATTCTTCGAACTTTATGAATCCAAGGTTTCAAACCTCCCCAACCGGATACAAAATAGCTTTGGGCAATAGAGAAAATGGTTGTAACAACCATGTACAATACCACTCCTGAAGGTAGTGTCAAGCCTATAAGAACATTCATTATAGGCATTGTATATAACATTTGTTGCTGCATATTATAAGCGAGATCATCGGATTTTCCGGGAGTTTTTTTAGCTGCTTTTTCTCCCTGTTCAACAAAAGGCATAGTCATTTTCGAGGAAATTAGCTGAAATAATCCCGCCAGTATCGCAAGAATAAAAAACGGATCTGGTTTTGCCAGATCCATATAAAGAAAGTTTGTGTTGATGATCTCGCCCTCAATCAATTTCAGCGAGTTAAAATATACGTGGGCATTTAACTCATCTATGCCGGCACCTAATGTGAATTTTCTGATTACCCCATAAAGTGCAATTAAAACCAGTATCATTATAATTTGGGTAGAACAGCCTGAGGCAGGATTAATACCGTGTTTTTTAAATAATTCCATTTGCATTTCCGCCTGTTTCTTTTTGTCGTGCTTAAATTTTAATTTAATTTTTTCTATTTCAGGTTGGAGATCCTGCTGTTTCTTTAAAGCTCTAAGCGACGGAAGCATTATGGGAACCAATACAGCTCTAATTATTAAAGTAAGTAAAATAATTGAAACTCCCAGACTTCCCGTTAATCTGTAAAATACAAATATTAAATTAAATAGCGGATTGACAAGTAAATTGTTCCAAAGCTCAGGCATTGCTCTATTTTAGCATGTAGTGTAAATACACTTCACTTAACGGGATCATAACCCCCCTTACTGAAAGGATTGCACCTCAATACTCTCCATAAACCCATTAGTCCCCCTTTAAATACGCCGTATTTATTTATTGCTTCGAAAGTGTATCTTGAACAACTGGGTTCATATCTGCAAATTTTTAATCCGAACCTACCCGGCGATAAATTCTTTTTGTAAAATGTCAATAAATTCAGCATTAATGGCTTCATATTTGGCTTCCCGGCTTCCGGATTTCGGATAAACGATTATCCAGAGTTTTGGAGGTAGTTTATCAAAGTTATTTCTGATAACTTCCCTGTAAATCCTCTTGATTCTGTTTCTTTTTGCAGCAGATTTATCAAACTTATTTGACACTATTATACCCACTCTCGTCGGTCCCTCATAATTTTGAGGATTTAATACATATAAATAAAAATACCTGGAAACTAAATTCCTACCGTATTTTCTGGTTAAATTAAATTCGTAGTCAGTGGAAAGTCTGTTTTGCTTTTTCAGCATCATTTACCTTTATATGTTCTTGCCAGCAGTTTTCTTCCTTTGGCTTTGCGTCTTTTTAAAACGTTTTTACCGCTTTTTGTAGACATTCTTTTCATAAATCCATGCTTTCTTACTCTTTTCAGTTTTTTGGGTTGCCAAACTCTTTTAGGCATAGCAGTGGTATGTTATCTTACATCAATTAAATTCGCAAGTATAAGCACAAATCTGAATGCATACCTCGTCTTTTTCACAATATGAACCGCAGGGGTTGAAAATACCTCCCTTTTCACGGCAATCGTTCTTAATAGTACCTAAATCGCTATCCGGATTGTAGATAATTTTCTTTTGTGTTTCTTTTTTAACATAAGCTGGAGGGGGCGAACTTTGAAGGCGTTGGTTTTTGGTTAAAGTAACGAATGCTGCCAGAGATACCAAAACCGCGGCAATGAAAGCTATAGTTAATATAATAGGCTTTTTATTAATTGGTGGCATTAACTCATTTATATCAATAACCAATACAGTTGTCCAGAATCGTATTCTTTGATATCTTTAATGTTGGAAAATGATTCAAATTCAGAAATTTAAAGATTACTTAATAGTATTAATAATTTCGTTCTTTCTTATAATATCGGGTAAAACCTATGCGCTGGCTTTAAGTGCTTCGGAGGATGCATTACAAATAAGGGATGAAATTCGTGAAAATAGATGTGAAGCCCTAAACAATAAAATAGATGCCCGAATTCAATTGTTTGAGCAAAATAAAGAGTTCCATAAAAATATATACGAAGCATTAATTAAAAAAGTAGAAAATACTATAGATTGGATGAGTGAAAAAGGCTTAGGTATTAATAAATTGCAATCAGATTCGATAGTTTTAAGTGATTTAATAACTAAAGCGTGGGAGGACTACTCTTCCTTTATAACTTTGCTAATGGATACTAAAAATTACACTTGCGGAGAATCACAGGGACAGTTTAGAGACAAATTGCTGAATGCGCTTGAACAACTCAAAGTATATAAATCTGACTTACAGAGTATAAAAGCTTTCTATAAAAACACTGTTAAGGAAGATATGAAAGATATAAGAGATCAATATAACGAGCTGAAACAGAAATAGATGTAAACTTGCGGTTGAATATAATCCACAAATAAGCTTGTGAAATATAATACTTAAAACACAACTCCTCAATGATATAATGCCTTTTATGAGTGTTGAATTTGAGGATTTGCAAAAACTAGAAATAAGAGCCGGAACCATAGTTTTGTGCGAGAATGTTAAAGATTCGGACAAACTGTTGAAACTTAAAGTTGATTTTGGGAGCGGCGAAACCAGGACTATTTTTACGGGAATGGCCAAATGGTATAAGCCCGAAGATTTAACAGGTATGCAAACTATTTTTTTAATCAATATTAAACCCCGGAAAATGATGGGAGAGGAGTCACAGGGTATGATATTGGCTTTTGATACGCCAAATGACGGAAAACCTGTGTTTTTAATCCCAAAAGACAAAGCCGAAAACGGCTGGAGACTCATTTAACCTAATATTAACTTGATATAATCTCGTTATGACTGAATCCCAGGCTAAGACATATTATATTAAAACGTTTGGCTGTCAGGCCAATATTGCCGATTCGAATACTATATCAGGTGTTTTGGAAGCCTTGGGATTAGAAGAGACTGAAAAAGTTTCAGGACCAAATGATACAGAAATATTTTTAAAAACAATCCTTAATTCAGATGTATTAATTATAAATACTTGCTCAGTTAGACAAAAAAGCGAAGATAAAGTTTACGGATTGGGAAAAGTTTTAAAGCTCGCTCAAAAAAGGGACGGCAAAAAGCCTTTTATAATTATGGCCGGATGTATGGTAGGTTCGGTAACCGGAGAAAGGCAGCGATTCGCCTTTGAGGAGCTGAAAAAGAAAACTCCCTGGGTTGATGTGTATATTAATCCCACGCAAATATTGGATATTCCGGAAATTTTGCTTAAAAATTCATTACTTAGCGATTGGGCAGTTCAGAAATTTGATTCATCGGATGTGATTTCGAAGCAGAGTAATAACACTCATGCTTTCGTAAATATTTCATATGGATGTGATAACTTTTGTACTTTTTGTGTGGTTCCATATGCCCGCGGAAAAGAGGTTTCGCGTCCGGAAGAGGATATATTGAAGGAAATTCGTCATTTTGTTAGTCGAGGAATTAAAGAAATAACACTTTGCGGACAAAATGTTAATTCGTGGGGGTTGGGCATGAGCGAAAAAATGGAAATCCGAACCGGAAGCGGTCAAAAAATACCTTTTGCAGATTTGCTCAGAAAAGTACACGAAATCGAAAATATAGAAAAGATTAGTTTTATTTCCTCAAATCCCTTTGATTTTACCAGCGATCTGGTTGAGACCCTGAAACTCCCTAAAATATCGAATTATTTACATATAGCTGTTCAATCAGGCAACAATGCCGTTTTAAAGAGTATGAATAGGAGGCACACAATTGAAGATTTTATAATACTGATTGATCAGATCAGGGGTGCAAAACCAGACGTTGAACTTGGTACAGATATTATTGTAGGTTTTCCCGGGGAAACCAGAAAACAATTTTTGGATACGGTTGAGCTTTTTGAAAAAGTTAATTTTAATGTTGCCTATATATCTAAATACTCACCGAGAAAAGGAACCCCTGCCGAGAGATTTTTTAAAGATGATGTATCGGCGAATGAAAAAAAGTGGCGCCATGCTTATTTAACTAAAGTATGGAAAAACGGTAAGAAGCGATTTTAGAAAGTATAGTTCCTTATGAATAAAACTGTTTTCGTTATATTGGGACCAACCTGTACGGGAAAAACGTCTCTAGCGCTGCAGTTATGCACAAAGTTTAATGGTGAAATACTATCGTCCGATTCCAGGCAAGTAGTGAAATATATGGATGTAGGTACCGGAAAAATTCCTGTTGGTTCTGATTTTGTAATAGATAAGAAAAATGACTGTTGGAAAGTAAACGGAATCACTATTTGGGGATATGACCTGATTGAACCTGATAAGTTTTTTTCGGGATACGAATTTTTAATGTATGCACGCGAGGTTATAAACAACATTAAAGGTAAAAATTTATTTATTGTAGGAGGTACAGGATTTTACATTGATTTAGTCACAAACAGAGCAGAAGTGTCCGGGGTGAAACCGGATATCGATTTAAGAAACCGATTGGAAAACTATACCTTGGAACAATTATGCTATGAGCTGGAAAAATTAAATAAGTCCAAACTTCAAAATATTGATCAAAAAAACAAGAATAGATTAATCCGTGCGATTGAAATTGAATATGCACAATTAACTCGTGAAACCAACAATTTTAAGAAAAAAACAGATAAAAAAGAATATAAATTTATCGGTTTGACCGCCTCACGTGAAAGTTTATATTTATTCGCTGACAAATGGGTTGATACTATTTGGGAGGATCTTCTTCAGGAAGTAAGAAAACTTAAACATTTGGGTTTTTATGATTCTTTTAGATTAAACGGAATAATTTATAAAAGCGCAAAGTCTTTTCTGGATAATTCTTTAAGCGAAAACGAAGCTAAACAGCAGGCTAAATACGATCTGCATTCATATATCAGGCGGCAGCAAACCTGGTTTAAAAGAAACCTCGACATAAAGTGGTTTGATACTCAGGTAAGTGGTTATAGGCAAAATGTAGAAGATTTTGTAGAATTACATGGTGGATAAAGAAATAGTTATATCGATAAAAACTGTATTATTTACTCTTTTACTACTTTTGGTAGGTTATGTGGTTTATAGAATGGGACCAATTTTAGCCATTATTTGTATAGCAGCACTTTTAATGATCTCTCTTGAAAATTCTGTTCAGACATTAATGAAACAGACATTTTTAAACAGACCGCTTCCCAGGAGTCTGGCAGTCATATTGGTTTACGCAATGCTGATATTATTGATTTTTGTAGTTTTAACTTTGATTGTCCCGCCGGTTATAACCCAAGCTCAAACTTTACTTACAAATTTATCGTTTATTCTTGAAAAGCTTCAATTAAGTGAAAGCGCGGAAATATCATTATCATCCCTATTGCCTCAAGCTACCAGTGTTTCCAGCGGATTTTTAAATGTTACAATTTCAATATTTACCAACGTTGCAACATTTTTTACTTTATTGGTAATTTCAATCTATATGTCTTTGGACTGGCCTAACTTAAAAAAGCGGTTTATGTCTGTTGTTCCAAAGAAATTTAAAGATATAGTAGGTGATACTATTGTGGATATAGAAATAAGCGTTGGGCATTGGTTAAAAGGAGAGACGTTTTTAATGCTTGTCGTAGGAACTATGAGTTTTATTGGGCTGTCTGTTTTACAAGTTCCCTATCCTTTAGCTCTAGGGCTGGTATCCGGAATTTTGGAAGCTGTTCCTATGATAGGTCCACTGCTATCCGCTATCGTTGCTGCTATCATTGGTTTTTCTGTTTCTCCCGTTAAAGGACTTATGGTTATAGGTTTATATATTATTATTCAGCAGCTTGAAAATAATCTTATAGTTCCCAAAGTAATGGGGCGTGTATCAGGATTTAGTCCTTTGGTTATACTTTTAGCATTGCTGATCGGCAGCAATTTTTTTGGAATTGTAGGTGCGGTACTGGCAATTCCCACAACTATAATACTCGTAATTGTTGTGAAAAGAGTTTTGAGGTATACAGCCGAGTAAAATAATACTTAATTTAATTTAATTTTAGGAAGCGAGTAAGCCAGATTCTGTTCCCCCGTAAAAAAGGGCTTACGGTCATCTATCTATGCTCCATCTTTACACCTCGCCGAGCAAGCTCAACGGTGATTTCGTGGATTGCTGCAAGTGGGATTGCCCGTTTCATAATTTAACCATGCAATAGGTTTAGGTTAAATATCGTCTCTGTTGCTCTCCAGGTGCGTCAATTCGCACCAGGTACCCTAAGCCTTTCGGTTTAGAGTCACCAGCGGTTACCCGTCGGAAGTTGCCTTCCGTCCCATGCTCTTCGCAGTCTGGACTTTCCTCCCCTATCTAATGTGATAAGGGTGACCGTTCTGCTTCCTGTAATGCTTATTTTACCTTAAAAATTGACTTTATGCTAATATAGCTGTATGTCCGAACAACTGGATCCAACTAAATATCATATATTAACACCCAAGCTAAGGTGGAAATTAATACTAATAGGTCTGCCGTTGTTAATAATTGTGTTGCCGTTACTTAGTTATACCTACTATTCTTTTGCTGTTAATCGGCCAAACCAAATCGGAAAAGAAGTCACTGTTGAAATTAAGGAAGGAGAAGGTGTGCTTGATGTGTCAAGAAAACTAAGTAGTCTAGGTGCCACAAACTCTGAGTTCTTATTTAATGCCTATGTTTTTCTAAATAATAAAGATAAAAATATACAGGCGGGTAAGTACGTTATTCCCTCGGGAGCTACTTTAGTTGATTTGGTTGATATGTTAGAACACGGAACCGATGATGTTAAACTGACATTTTTAGAAGGTTGGAGAATAGAAGAAATTGCGGGTTATGCCGCGGTTAATTTAGATAATATCGATTATGAAGATTTTGTAAGTCTGGCTTCCCATTTGGAAGGAACACTTTTTCCTGATACTTATTGGATGAATGCTAATATTACCGAAACTGAATTAATTGATTTACTAAGAAATACATTTAATGAAAAAACCGGAAAAGTATTAACGGAAAAAGCTTTAGAAAATGTTCAATTAACTAAAAATGAGGTGTTTGTTCTTGCTTCCATCGTCGAGAGAGAAGTGAGCAAAAAGGAAGATAGAGCAAAAGTAGCCGGTATATTAGTAAAAAGATTTAAATCCGATGAGCTTTTGGGGGCCGATGCAACTACTCAATATGCTGTTGCTAAGGGTAAAGTGGGGTGTGTTAATGTTTCCGTATCCGTTGTATGTCCTTCATATAGTTTGTCTATAGAAATGGATTGGTGGCCTAAAATCCTGGAAAGAGATGATCTGGATTTTGAAAGCCCTTATAATACCCGGAGAAACAAAGGTCTACCCCCCACCCCAATCGCCAGTTTCGGTTTAAATGCACTGGAATCGATTCTGAATTACGAAAAAACTCCCTATAACTATTATTTAACTGATAAGAATGGAGTAACTCATTATTCCGTTAGCTATGAAGAACACTTGCAAAAGGTAAACTCTTTTCTCGATTAACCTTTTGTATTTAAAGCTTTTCCCAATAATTCTTTAGTAATTTTAATTCCCAAATCATTTAATAAATTTTCTGTTATATACATTTTACAATTACATAGTTTTGCTATTATAAGGGCGTCTTCCAAGGCAGTATATGTTTGGAACTTTTTTAATTCGTGCTCAATGGACAAGTGACAGTTGTCACTGTTAAAGATAACTATTTTAATTATTTTATCCTTAAAGAATTTAATAAATATTATTTGAGTCTTTATCATTATTTTCAATTAACGTTTCAATCGATTTAAATGTACTTTCTATTGTTATTAGATAGCTCGATTTTTTACAGTAAAAATACAAAGTGTGGTATGTAATAGTTTCATCAGGACATTGCTTAATCAAAACCAACTCACACTCGTGTATTCTGTTGACCTTACTAAGTATTTTAATAAAATTGTATCTAAACATGCCTCGCTTTGCTCTGTAAGAAACTGTATAATAAACTTGTTTATGTCAAACCTGCTCTCTCAAATAAACGTAAAAGCTGATAAAACAACTCCTTCAAATCTCTTAAAATTGGGTGTTTTGATATTTATAATTTTTGTTCCAATCGGCCTTCTTATGGGAAATCTTATAAGCATGTCATTAAATATTCCTGAAACAAATAATGTAACTCCAGTTAATAATAATATTGATACAACAAAGGAAACATTTTATGAGGGTACGATTACCTATATTAACCCTAATATGTATCCAAATGATGAGATAACTTATGTATTGAAAGATGATGAGGGAAATGATGTTATTCTCTTAAAATCTTATGATCAGAAATTGGCTGTTGCAGAAGGGCACAAAGCTAAAGTATATGGGTCCGTTATAAAGTCAAGTAATGAAAGTAATACTATATTAGTTGTAAGCAAGGTAGTAATTGTAAATGTCTCAAATTGAATTTAGAAATGTAACAAAAGAATATGACCCCGGGTTTAAAGCTCTTGATGATGTATCTTTGACTATAGACGATGGCGAGTTTATTTTTTTAGTAGGTCCTTCTGGTGCGGGTAAATCAACATTGATTAAAATGTTAATACGGGAGGAATTTCCTTCAGAAGGTGAGGTATTATTTAATGAAGTTCCAATAGCGGAACTTCCTCGTGACAAGCTTCCTGATTTACGTAGAAGAATAGGGGTTGTGTTTCAGGATTTTAAACTGTTAAATTCAAAAAATGTGTTTGAAAATGTTGCGGTAGCGCTGGAAGTTGTAGATTCACCGGATGAAGTGATAAAAAATGTAGTTCCCAATGTACTGTCTATGGTTGGTCTAGTGGAAAAAATGTTTAATTTTCCAAAACAGCTTTCGGGTGGGGAAAAGCAAAGACTTTCCATTGCCCGAGCACTGGCACACGAGCCTGATGTATTAGTTGCTGACGAACCTACAGGAATGATCGATCCGAAATCAACGGAAGAAGTTATTGAAATTTTAGAAAGGATTAATTCTCTGGGGACAACCATAATAATGGCTTCTCACGATCAGAATATTGTGAATAAGCTAAAGAAAAGGGTTGTAAGAATTGAAGAAGGAAAAATAAAATCCGATAAAAAAGGAGGTCGCTACTATGGACAAATTATGGCAAAGCTTCTTGGTTAATATTAAAAGGGAAAAATTACTTGTTGTTGCAAACCTGGTCATTATGACTGTGACATTTTTAGTTTTGGGGATGTTTTTAAATATTATTACACTCTCTCAAACAGCTTTAAGGTCACTGGAGGAACAAGCACAGTTAACGGTGTATTTTAGGGACGAATTTCTTGAGGACCAGATTTTGAACATGAAATCCGAGTTAGAAACGGACGAAAGAGTTATGGAAGTTAAGTATGTTTCTAAAGATGATGCTTTTAAGATTTTCACTGAGATTAACAAAGATCAACCGGTACTTTTGGAATCTATTTCGAGAAATATTTTGCCCGCAAGTCTGGAAATCAAAACGAAGGAATTAGCTGATTTGTCGGGAATGGTTTCCGAATTGGAAGGGAGGGAAGGAGTCGAGGAGGTTAAATTTTATAAAGAAGTAATCGAAAGATTTATTGCCTGGAGCAATGCCGTATATTTAATAGGGTTAGTGCTTGCTGTATTGTTTGTGATTGTATCCTATGCGATTGTAGTAGTTACAATTAGACTTACTATAAGTTCAAAAGGATCGGAACTTGAGGTTTTAAAGCTTGTAGGAGCATCAGATAAATATGTTAAAGCACCACTGGTATTTCAGGGAACATTCTTCGGATTTATTTCCGCAATGGTATCTTCTGCTCTGTTAGCGCTTCTTTCTTGGGGTGGGGTTTCCTATGGGATACTGCCGTCAAAAGTGGCTTTATTTTTTATACCGGGTGTTAAATTAGAAACCGTAATATATATAGTTGTTTTAGTTTTTGTATTAATACTGTCCGGCGTTCTATTAGGTTTTATCGGTAGTTCCGTTGCTGTTAAGAAGTATTTGAAATATTAAAGATTCAAAATACAAAATTATTTTATTAGTACAAAGTAATTATTAACATAATTATGAAAAATATAATACGCTTAACGTTCCTATTATTAGCGTTTACTGTCCTTTTAAATGTGGATATTACAACAGAGGATGTGATTGCCGCTACTAAATGCAGTTCCGTTGACGGTAAGGATTTTTCGGGCGAGGAACTGCAGGATATTATCAATAAATGCGAGGATGAACTTGATAATTTGCAGGAACGGGAAAAAACACTTTCCGGAGAAATCGCTTACTTTGATAATCAAATAAATTTAACTCTCTTACGGATTCAAAGTTCTATTCAAAAAATAAATGAAAAGGAAGATCAAATAAATAAGCTTGCAGGGAATATTGAAGATTTAGGAATCCGTATAGATAAATTGAGAACTTCCATTGTATATCAGCAAAAAGTATTAGATGAAAGGATCCGGGAAAGATATAAGACTGTTGAAACCTCCCCCTTTATTATTATTTTCGGTTCTGAAAGCTTTAATTCCGCAGTCCAAAAAGCCGAATATTTGAGTGTAATGGAAGGACAGGACAGGAGATTGATCAACCAAATGAATCAGACCAAAGACAATTTTGACAAGCAAAAATCCTTGTACGAGGAATCAAAAAAGAGAGAGGAAACTCTAAGGCAGCAGCTGGTAACGGAAAAAGTAAATTTGGAAGTATATAACACCAGGCTTGAAGATCAGAAAGGTGAGAAAAAGAAGCTATTGGCAGACACACAAAATAATGAAGCTAAATATCAAAATATACTTGATGAAGCAAGAAAAGAATTAAATCAAATTTTAAATGCAGTTAGTGTGCTTAAAAATCAGACGTCTAAGAAGGTTAAAAAAGGCGAAATTATCGGAATACAGGGAAACTCCGGTTTTTCCACCGGCGACCATTTACATTTTGGGGCATATAAATATTCTTCATTTGAGGAAATTGATGGATGGAACTGGTATTACTCTAATTATTTGGATCCGGCCAAAAAACTCAAGGATAAATCTGTTTATTGGGATGACGGCTGTTCTTCTGAAGGGTATAGAGAAATAGGTAAAGGAGATTGGAACTGGCCTATGTCGAGCCCGACTATTTCTCAGGGGTTTGGAAAGACTTGTTACTCAAGCCTCTACTATGGGGGAAAACCCCACCCGGCCTATGACATGTATAGCTCTTACGGGGCTCCGGTTTACTCTGTTGACACCGGAGATGCTTATTTCTGCCGAAATTGCTTAGGTGACGGAGGTAACGGTGTTTTCATTTTTCATGACGGTGGTTACATGACGCTTTATTGGCATTTACGTTAGTGTGTTGCTTTTACGTTTTACTGATAAAATTTCCACTTTGAATAGAATTTATCCGGTTTGATAAAAATATTTTACTTGTTAAATTATTAATATGAGAAGTTTTCTGAAAATAACAGTTTTTATTTTGTTTTCTTTATCTTTTGTGTTTTCTATTTTATTCTATTCAGTTAAAAATACGTATGCGGACAAATATTTCTATCAATATGAAATTAAACGCTCCAGTTCCCTACTGTACAAGAATATATTGTTGGAAGTAATATTTTCGAATAAACTTCCTGAATATTTATTAATTAAACCTCTAGTAGCAGGAGGATTTGTTGAGTTTTATGATTTTAAAGATCGGAAGTGGAAAAACACCCCAAATAATTGGAGTTTTTCTGTGAAAAACTTTCCTTACATATTTATTAAAGTTTCAGGACAGCCTTTTAAGAAAATAACTTTAAGTTTTGAGCTTCTTAATATTAAAAACGGAAGTAAGTATAATACAAATAAATTAGTTTTCTGGTCGGGTAATGAATTTAAGGAGTATATAAAAAAAGTAAACGAAAATATTTTAGCTTGGAATATTGAATAATTTTTTACTTAATTCTCTGTGTTAAAATTAATAAATGCGTATCGTAGTAAGATGGATTCCGGCAGTATTAGTCGGATTGTTTATTTTTTGGCTATCCTCGCAGACCGGACTTCAATTAAAACAAGTCGGACTGGATAAAGATGAAATACATATCCTCGGGCATTTCTGGATGTTTTTTGTGTTGTCCATTTGTTTGTATAGAGCCTCGAAGAATCCATTTGTTGCAGTATTACTGTCTTTCATTTATGCTGTTTCCGACGAGTATCATCAGACTTTTATATTTGGAAGGTCGGCAAGTCTGAAAGATTTAGTTAATGATACTTTGGCGGCTTCTTTTGCCGCTATTTTGATATGGAAATTATATCCAAAACTACCGAAGATACTAAAAAGCTGGCTTTCAGTATAGCTCAAAAATTAAAACCGGAGGATGTTTTAGCGTTGTATGGAGGTTTAGGGTCAGGAAAAACAACTTTTACCGGTTTTCTGACCCGAGCGTTAAATTCTTCTTCACGGGTTCAAAGTCCTACATTTGTGTTGGTGAGAAGATACAAATGTAATTTAAATGGTATTAAATTTATAAACCACATAGATCTTTACAGGTTATCAGATATTAATGAAATATTGGATTTAGGGTTTAAGGAAATTCTGAATGAAAAAGATACTTTAAGCATTATTGAATGGCCAGAGCTTGTTAAGAATTATTTACCTAATAAAACTACAAAAATTAAATTTGAAATAATTGATGAGAATGAAAGGAAAATAAATGTACAAAATCCAAATTGATACCTCAGACAGATATAAAAAAACCGTAAAATTACTGAAGATTGAAAAATTAGATAATGTCACCGAAAGTAGCATAACAATTATGGATGCTATAGAAGGAGATGTTGATGTAGTTGAAGCTATAAAAAGTATTTTAACGAAAAATAAATTGAAGCCGGAAGATATTGTTGAATTTAATTCAAATTTAGGCCCCGGACAATCTTTTACCGGATTAAAGATTGGAGCAACAATAGCCAACATTTTTAACTGGGCGTTAAATAGAAAAACCGTCAAAGAACTGGATTTTCCTGACTATGGCAGTGAACCTAATATCACATTGAGAAAAGACTTATGACTCTTAAAATTGTATAATTCTGTTGAATAATATGAATGTTTTAGTTACAGGTGCGGCAGGATTTATAGGTAGTTATGTTTCGAGAGCGTTGATTTGGCGCGGAGACAATGTTGTTGGTATAGATAATTTTAACGATTACTACCAAAGAAATTGTAAAGAATTCAACGTAGACTTAATACATTTAACAGCTCAAAAAAGTCCGCAAATATTTTCTGAATCAGAATTACGTCTGGTTTTTAAAAAACTTGAAGAATTTTACCCCGTAAGAAAAGAGGATAAAATAGGGAATTTTGTTTTTTACGAAGGCGATATCACCGATTTTACTTTTCTGCAGAACCTATTTGAAAAGGAGAAATTTGATGCTGTAATCCACCTGGCTGCAATGGCTGGAGTTCCCTACTCTACTAAAAACCCCAGAATTTACGCATATGTAAATGTAGATGGGACTACTAATTTGTTAACGCTCTCAAAAGATTATGCAGTTAAAAAATTTGTGTTCGGCTCTTCGTCCTCAGTTTATGGAAATAGAGAAGATAAAAAAGTTACCGAGCAGGATGATGTTTCCAAAGCAGTATCTGTTTATGGTGCCAGCAAAGTTGCAGGAGAAGTCCTTTGTCACGCATTTAGTGTTATATTCGGACTTCCCGTGATAATTGACAGAATATTCGGACCCATTTATGGACCATTGCAAAGGCCTTATGGTATGTTTCATCAGCGTGCGATAAATTACACCTTCAACAACAGGAAAATCGAAGTTTACGGAAGGCACGGATTAAAGACTGCGAAAGACAGTACTTATATAGACGATCAGGTAGACGGGCTTCTGGCTTGTCTGGATAGTAATTATGCATTTGATGTTTTCAATATAGGTACATCAGAACCGCTTCAAATCCAAACATGGTTAGAAGCAATTGAAACCGCCTTCAGTAAAAAGCCTGAAGTGGAAGTTGTCGAGGTCGATACTGCGGATGTTGTATCCAGCGCCGATATTTCAAAAGCTCAAAAAATGCTAAATTATAATCCAAAGATGAATATGTATGAGGGTGTGAAAAGACAAGTAGATGTTTTTAATCTTATGCCTGAGTGGTATAAGACAATGGAAAAGGTTTAGATCTGCCTGAAAGGATTTGATTATGTTTCAGAAAAAACTTATATCTATAATTATTCCCTGTTACAACGAGGAGAAAAATATAAATAGAACTCTAGATACCGTTTTAGAACTTTCAAGAAATCATAATTTTGATTTTGAATTTATAGCTGTTAATGACGGAAGCAAAGATAATACCTGGAAAGTTATTAAGGAATATACTGATAAACATTCAAATGTTGTAGGAATTAATTTAATGACTAATTTCGGACAGAGCGCGGCTTACCAAGCGGGTTTTGACGCGTCAAAAGGTGATTATGTTGTAACGGTATCCGCCGATTTAGAAATTCCCCTGGAAAATGTAAATAAAATTATTGAATACCTTGAGAGAGGATATGATTTTGTTAATACTAACAGAGTCGGACGCTGGGGATCGGAAAAGGCCGAAAGAGCGCAAAAAAGTCAAAAGGCCAATGAAATAATCGGTCGGATTTCAGGTGTGTCTATGCATGATAGAGGATCGGGAATGAAAGGATTTACCAGAGTTCTGGTGGATAATTTGAGACTTTACGGGGAAATGCACAGGTTTATTCCTGATTATTTAACAGTATATGGAGCGAAGATGATTGAATTCGACGTAGAATTTAAAGACAGGGATTTCGGAGAATCTGCGTATAAAGGGCACAAAAGAACTATTAAAGTACTGCTGGATTTATTAACGTTAGCGTTTTTATTGTACTTTGCAAAAAAGCCTTTCAGCTCTATGCCCGGCAGGTTATTTTCATTTACCGGTGCGATAATTACCGGTTTTGGAGGTTTGATTGGGATTTATTTGGCAATTTTGAAATTACTTGGATATAGTATCGGAAACAGGCCATTACTTATACTATCAGTTGTAATGATTATCGTAGGTATTCAATCAATGATGATGGGTATGCTTGGAGAACTTATGCTTAGAGTTTATTTTGAGGCTTCAAACAGGAAAACGTACATTATAAGGTCCATATCAAAAAGATGACAGAACAAGAAGAACCAACACCACGACTTTATAAAATTTTAGTTGTTGAAGACGATATAGAATTGGCTTCTACCTATAAAAAGTTCTTGCTGGGTCAAGGGTACGATGTTTGGCTTGAAACGCGCGGTGATTTGGTTTTATTGGCTGTAGAGGATTTCGTACCGGATTTAATCATATTGGATATTATTCTTCCCGGTCTGGATGGATTTTCTATCATTGAATCTCTTCAAAGCTTGGAGTCATATAAAAAAATACCAATTCTAGTAGTTTCCAATTTAGGAGATCAAGATAAAATTGATATGGCTGTAAAGATGGGTGTTAAAGATTATATATTTAAGCACGATTTGAACTTGGAATACCTGAATGAAAAAGTAAAATGGCTCCTAAATATCCAGTAATTAAGATTTTAGAACATATTTTTCAATCTCTTCTTCAATCTTGTTAATATCCCAGTCGGCTTTTGTTAAATATTTTTTTACTTTGTATTTATTGCAGGCATTTATTTCGTACTCTGAAAAACTTAAGTTAGACATTATTACAACCGGTACCCTACTCCCCCACTCATTTTCTCGTAATTTTGAGAGGAGAGTTATTCCATCCAATTTCGGAATTAATATATCTAAAAGAATAACATCCGGGTGTTTATCGAATGCTATATTTAGACCTTCTTCTCCGTCAAATGCTTTGTATACTATAAATCCGTTTTCTGAGAATTTACTGTCCAAAGCCGTTATAAGTGAAATATCATCTTCAACAATTAATATATCGTTATTTTTAACCATATAATGATTTATTTACTCACTAATTTATTAACTTTTTCAATTAGTTTTTCTATGGTTGTATCGCTTTTTACCAAGTAATCGGCGGCACCCAAACTAATTCCTTTGTCAATTTCATCTTTTTGTCCCAGATTTGAAGCTATTATAACAGGTATGTTTTTGTATTTATCATTTGATTTAAGCTCTTTTAATGTTAAGAAACCATCTTTTAAGGGCATTATAAGATCTAAGAGTATAACGTCCGGGGTAAAATTCTGAAGTATTTGAAATACTTCGGTTCCATCTAATGCATTTTTAACTTCGTACCCTGCTTTCTCGAATTTTGTTGTATAAACTTTGCTTAGGAATCGGTCGTCTTCTGCTACTAATATTTTTATAGGCATATGGTATTTTACTATATTATTTCGAGTACGGTTTTGATAATGTCGTCCAAACGGTGTTCAGCTTTAATAATGTACTTTTTTGCTCCTAAACCTAAAATATTATGGACTTTGTCATCTGTAGCTGAATTGCTTACTACTACCACTGGTATATCTTTCCATTTATCTCTCATTTTCAGTTTATTCATAAATTCCAGTCCGTCCATGTCTTTTAGATGATAATCAAGCCAGACTAAATCCGGTAACTGTTTGAAATTTTCTAAATAATCAAGTGCCTGAGTACCGCTGGTACAGGATACGGTTTTAATTTTATATAAATCCAGTTTTTTAGTGATTGCTTCTAATAATAGACTTTCGTCTTCTACTACCATTATAGTTAGATTTTCTTTTGACATGTCTTAATAATATTTAATTAACTTAATAAGTTCAAGGACTGGATTTAAGAACCGATGGTAACCTCACCTTGTTTTGGTTCCATTCCAACCAATGGTAGAGAAAACCAGAAAGAAGTACCTTTACCCTCTTCACTTTCAAACCAAATTCTTCCTTTTGAGGACTCAATAATAGCTTTTGCTAAGTAAAGGCCTAAACCGGTTCCTTCAATTTCGTATTTAACAATATTAGAACCTCTGTAGAATTTTTGAAATACTTTGGACTTTTCGGCCTCCGGAATGCCAAAACCTGTATCGCTCACCTGGACTAAAACTTCTTTGTCAT
>Ga0154771_141_pt1 | contig 47140 bp, 51 predicted proteins | sample Rifle2008BG16ft_FD_105779 | JGI IMG/M metagenome (GOLD analysis project Ga0154771, IMG submission 105779) | candidate division WWE3 bacterium RBG_16_37_10
GAAATAAAGCTAAGACAAAAAATTCAGCAGATTCGAAATGGTTTTGAGAAGAAAAAGGAAGAGAAAGAAAAAGAATTTAAAATTGTTGAAAAGAAGATTGAAAGCATCGAGCTCCATACCATATTATCTGATACAGAGTATTTAAACATGAGCCAGTATGTTGACATTTTTTGCAAAGTTGAGATCGGAGCCGAGGCATTGGAAAAGATTTTAGCAGGAATAGATTTAAATAAGTTGTCATCGGATTTGAGAAGAGGTCTGGAAAGTTCAAAAGGGCAAAAAGCCGCGAAACTTACTAAAAGATTGAAAGTTGTTGAACAGTTCAGAAGGGCTAAAATCGGACCCGAAAGAATGATATTAAAAGTTGTTCCTGTTATACCTCCCGATTTAAGACCTTTGGTTCAACTGGAAGGCGGAAGATTCGCGTCCTCTGATTTAAACGAATTATACAGAAGAGTCATAAACAGAAATAATCGGTTGAGCAGGCTATTGGACCTGGGCGCTCCTGAAATAATCGTTAGAAATGAAAAAAGAATGTTGCAGGAATCTGTAGACGCCTTATTTGATTCATCTAAACAGAGACAGAAACTAAGAACAGCCAGAGGTAAGAAAGAATTGAGATCCCTTGCGGATATGTTAAAAGGAAAGCAAGGTATCTTCAGACTAAACCTTTTAGGTAAAAGAGTAGACTATTCTGGAAGAGGCGTTATTATAAATGGTCCGACCTTGAAACTTAACGAATGTGGTATTCCTAAAGAAATGGCGATCGAACTGTTCAAGCCTTTTATATTAAGAGAGTTACTTTTAAAAGGATTTGCTCCGAATGTAAAAAGCGCGAAATTTGTATTGGAAAACAGAGGTCCCGAGGTTTGGGATATATTGGAAGATCTTGTAAAAGACCATCCTATTTTATTAAACAGAGCGCCGACTTTGTGGAGGTTGGGAATTCAGGCATTTTATCCCAAGTTGGTTGAAGGTAATGCCATAAGGCTTCATTTGTGCGTTTGTGCAGGATTTAATGCTGACTTTGACGGGGACCAGATGGCTGTTCATTTGCCTTTATCTGAGGCGGCTAAAGAAGAAGCCAGAAAAGTTTTAATTTCCACCAACAACTTGTTGAATCCTTCAGACGGTTCACCTATTACAGTACCAAATAAAATAATATTATTTGGTATTTACTACATTACATCAATTGACGATTCGCTTCCTTTAGCTGATAGAATTTTCACCGATACTGATGAAGTATTATATACACTTAATACATCAAGTTCTCTTAAATTGAGACAGAGAGTAACAGTGAAAATCCAAAATGAAAAAGTAGAAACGACTCCGGGAAGAATTATATTTAACCAAATAGTCCCGGAATCATTTGGATTTTTAAACGACGAGATGCCAAAGAAAAAGGTTAATGCCCTTATTGCCCGAGCTTTTGAAGAAGGAACAAACGAAGTAATTGTAAAACTTATTGATGACCTTAAAGATATCGGATTAAAGTATGGTACTATTTCAGGTCAATCAGTTTCTTTGTCTGATATAGATATTCCGAAAGAAAGGGAACCACTTATTGAAAAGGGTAGAAATTCAGTTATGGAAATTGATAAAAACTATAGGAGAGGTTTGATTACGAAAACAGAAGCTCACAGATTGACCGAGGATGTGTGGAATCAGGTTACAGCTGAAGTAGATGAAGCTGTTTGGAATAATTTAAAGCCTGACAATCCAGTTAAAGTGTTAGTTAAATCTGGTGCCACAAGAGCTTCCAGAGACCAGGTAAAACAAATAGCTGGTATAAAAGGATTAGTTTCCGATCCGACAGGAAAAATAGTTGAAATGCCTATCTTGGGAAATTATAAAATCGGACTTTCAGGTTCCGAGTACTTCGTGGGTGCTAGAGGCGCGAGAAAAGGTTTAGTAGATAAAGGTTTAAAAACCGCAGATGCTGGGTATTTAACCAGAAGACTGGTGGATGTCTCGCAGGATGTATTGATTAGGGAAGAAAATTGTGGCACTACAAAAGGCCGGGAAGTTTTTGTGAACGATACTACAGTATTGCAGACTTTTGCGGATAGAATTTCGGGAAGATATTTGGCTCAGGATATAAAAGTTGATAACAAAACAATTGTTAAAAAAGGTACGCTGATTGGTGTAGATGAAAATAAAGTAATTGAAAGTGCAAAAGTTGAAAGAATTGTAATCAGGTCGCCAATGTTATGTGAAACAAGAAGAGGAATTTGCGCAAAGTGCTATGGTATGGATTTAGTTACCAAAAAAGATGTAAGAATAGGAACAGCGGTGGGTGTTGCGGCAGCGCAGTCTATTGGAGAACCGGGGACTCAATTAACTATGCGAACATTCCATACCGGTGGTATTGCCGGAAAAGATATTACTCAAGGTTTACCCAGAGTGGAAGAGTTAGTAGAAGCCAGAGCGCCTAAATTTTTGGCAATAATGAGTGAAATAACCGGTACAGTGAAAATTTCCTTGAACGGAGATGAAAGAAAAATAACTATTATTGCGACTGATCCGAACGAGGAGCAGCAAACGGTTGATTATTATGTGGATCCAGTTTCCGAAATTCTTGTGGAAGACGGACAATTAGTCGCAAAAGGAGAAAAACTCACAGGGGGAAATTTGGACTTAACCGATTTATTTAGAACAGTGGGAGCTGAAGAAACTAAAAGATATATTTTAAATGAAATACAGAAAGTTTACGCCTCGCAGGGAGTTTCCTTGAATGATAAGCACGTTGAAGTAATTGTGAGGCAGATGTTTAATAACGTTAAAATCGAAGACCGCGGAGAAACGGAATTTCTAGTTGGGGAGATTGTTACTAAGGCAAAATTTGAAGAAGAAAACGAAAAAACCATTGCGGAAGGCGGTGCTCCGGCAACAGCTAAACTGACATTATTGGGTATAACCAAGTCATCCTTGTTTTCTGATAGCTTTTTATCCGCGGCATCATTTATTCAAACCAGTAATGTGTTGACCGACGCAGCAGCTTCTGGTAGAGTCGATAAGCTGTTGGGACTTAAAGAAAACGTTATATTAGGAAGGTTAATCCCGACAGGAGAAACCGCAAGGTTGGAATAAAAAGATGCCTACAGTAAATCAGTTAGTAAGAAGTGGTAGAAAAGTTAACAGAACAAAAATGAAAACAGTAGCCTTATCGGAAGTTTATAACTCCAGAAAAAGGACTGTTAAGATTCACAATTCCCCCTTTAAAAAAGGTGTTTGTTTGTTGGTGAAAACTGCGACTCCAAGGAAGCCAAACTCCGCTTTGAGAAAAGTAGCCAGAGTGAGACTTTCTAACAAAAGAGAAGTAACGGCGTATATTCCGGGTGAAGGCCACAATTTACAAGAGCACTCTGTTGTACTTGTAAGAGGGGGCAGAGTTAAGGATTTACCGGGTATAAAATATACTATAGTCAGGGGATCATTTGATTTGTTTGGTGTACAGAACAGAAAAACTTCCAGATCTATATATGGCACCAAACAGCAAAAGGGAGCAGCTAAATCAAAAGTATAAGAACTTTCATCGTATGGTGCTTAAATTTCTGTTTTATAAATAAATGAGATCGGGTAAATCTAACAAAAAATCTATTCAAAGCGACTTACTTTATAAATCAAGAGTTGTCACACGTATGATTAACACAGTAATGTTGCATGGAAACAAATCACTGGCGGAGAAGATTGTATATAGTGCTTTAAGCAAGCTTGCAGAAGACAGAAAAGACGCTCTGACGGCATTTGAGCAAGCTGTGAAAAATGTGATGCCGGTTCAGGAAGTAAGATCAAGAAGAATTGGAGGTGCCACATACCAGGTTCCCGTACCTCTAAAGCACGACAGGTCAGAAGCTCTTGCTGTTAGGTGGATAGTTCAAACTGCCAGGTCACGAAAAGGAAAATCAATGGTGGAAAAATTGTTTGAAGAATTAAGAAATGCCCATTCAAATACTGGCAGCGCAATCAAGAAAAAGGACGATACTCATAAAATGGCTGATGCAAATAGAGCATTTGCTCATTTTGGAAGATTTTAATTAGGTGTTTTTATGTCTGAAAAATCCCCTGTTATCTCGTACCCAATAGATAAAATCAGAAATATAGGTATTATTGCCCATATTGATGCGGGTAAAACTACTACAACCGAAAGAATTCTTTATTACACCGGAAAAACCCACAAAATCGGAGAAGTACATGAAGGAGCTACACAAATGGATTGGATGGCTCAGGAAAGAGAAAGAGGAATAACTATTACTTCCGCAGCTACAACTTGTTATTGGAAAGACTATAGAATAAACATTATTGATACTCCGGGGCACGTTGATTTCACAGCCGAAGTAGAAAGGTCCTTAAGAGTATTGGACGGCGGGGTAGTGGTATTTGACGGATCCCAAGGAGTCGAACCACAAAGTGAAACAGTCTGGAGACAAGCAGAAAAATATAAAGTACCTTTAATCGCTTTTGTGAATAAACTCGATAAAATCGGAGGGGATTTTTATATGTCTCTTGAATCTATTCAGGAAAGGCTATCTCCCAATGCTTATGCTGTCCAATTGCCTATAGGTATAGAAAATGAATTTAATGCTGTTATAGACCTGATTGAAAGAAAGGTATATACGTTTGAAGGAAAACTTGGATCAGAAATAAAAGAAGTAGAAATTCCCGAGGAAATGAAAGAAAAGGTTGAGCAGTACAGAATTAAATTAGTTGAAAAGGTTGCAGAATCCGACGAAAAATTGATAGAAAAATATCTGTCCGGAGGACAGCTCTCGGTAGAAGAAATAAAAAAAGGTATTCGACTTCTGACTTTAGAAACTAAATTATATCCGGTTTTTTGCGGGGCCTCGCTAGGAAATATTGGAGTACAAAAAGTTTTAGACGGAGTTGTGGATTACTTGCCAAGCCCGGCCGATGTAGCCGATGAAACTGGTTTCATACCAAATAGCGACGAAAAAATTGTATTGAAAGCCGATGAAAATGAACCTTTTACGGCTTTATCTTTTAAAATTCAAACCGATCCATATGTTGGAAGGTTATCATATTTCAGAGTTTATTCAGGAAAAGTCAGCTCCGGCTCATATATTTTAAATTCTACAAAAAACAAAAAAGAAAGAATCGGGAGAATATTATTGATGCACGCTAATCATAGAGAAGAAGTCAAAGAAGTTAAAGCCGGTGAAATTGCTGCTGCTGTTGGATTGGAAGCCGGCACTGGAGACACTTTATGTATGGAAGACAATCCCATTATTTTGGAAACAATCCATTTTGCCGAACCGGTCATCGGTCTTGTAGTGGAGCCAAAAACAAAGGCTGATAGAGACAGATTGAGCGAGTCTTTGAAAAAATTTATTGAAGAGGATCCAACTTTAAAAATAAAAACGGATGCGGAAACGGCCCAAACTATTTTGTACGGTATGGGTGAACTCCATTTGGAAATAATAGTAGACAGGATGAAAAGAGAATTTGGAGTTGAAGTTATAACGGGAAAACCTCAGGTGGCCTATAGAGAAACTATAAAAAATTCCGTCGATCAGGAAGGAAAATATATAAGACAAACAGGAGGTCGTGGTCAGTATGGTCACGTGTTTATAAAAGTTGAACCTTTAGAGAGAGGAAAAGGTGTTGAATTCGTTAATAAAATAGTCGGAGGTGCCATTCCACGTGAATACATTCCTGCCATCGAAAAAGGAATTAAAGAGTCATGCGAATCAGGTGTCCTTGCCGGTTATCCGGTTGTTGACGTAAAGATTACATTATTTGACGGTTCTTTCCACGAAGTTGATTCGTCTGAAATCGCTTTTAAAATGGCAGCCAGTGAAGCATTTAAGAGCGCACAAAGAAACGCTCAGGCTTACTTGCTGGAGCCAATTATGGATATTGAAGTAGTTACGACGGAAGAGTTTATGGGAGATATAATAGGTGATTTGTCTGGTAAGAGAGGCCGGATCGAAGGTACCGAAACACGGGGGACCGCCAGAGTTATAATTGCAAAAGTGCCCCTTGCAGAAATGTTTGGGTATGCCACCGAATTGAGGGGGATGTCGCAAGGGCGCGCCAGTTTTACTATGGAGCCCAGTCATTACGAGGAAGTGCCCTCGAATGTAACCGAACTAATAATTAAAGGTTCTACCAAGTAAAATTACAAACTATAGGTTGCGATATTAAGATACCCTTGCTTTTACTTTCAATTTCTGGTTTACTTCATACCTGTAATTTGCTATAAATATCTTCACAAATAGGTCTTTATATATTAATATACAAAGGCCAAATAGAAGAAAAGTATAAAGTTGTAAATTGTTTGCATACTTTAAATATGCTTTAAGGTATCCAAATAGTTCGAAAGGACTAAAATGGCAGAATTTATTAGGACCAAAGAGCACGTAAATGTTGGAACCATCGGACACGTTGATCATGGTAAAACAACACTTACTGCAGCGATTACGAAGGTTTTAGCCGGAAAAGGCAAAGCCGAGTACAGAGCTTATGAATCAATTGATAAAGCTCCCGAAGAAAGAGAAAGAGGAATTACAATTAATATTACTCACGTCGAGTACGAAACTGACAAGAGGCACTATGCACATATAGATGCTCCGGGTCATGCTGACTATATCAAGAACATGATTACTGGTGCAGCTCAAATGGATGGTGCGATTTTAGTTGTTTCCGCTCCTGACGGACCGATGCCTCAAACTAGAGAGCATATTTTATTGGCAAAACAGGTAAACGTACCTGCGATGGTCGTTTTCATGAATAAGTGCGATATGGTTCAGGATAAGGAAATTCTTGACCTTGTGGAACTTGAAATTAGAGAATTGTTAACAAAGTATGGTTTTGACGGAGAAAAAGTCCCGGTTATAAAAGGATCAGCTACCAAAGCTTTGGAAGGCGACGCTGAATCTGTTAAAGCTATTGAGGAATTAATGGACGCGGTAGACAATTATATTCCCTCTCCGGTCAGAGATTTAGACAAACCGTTTTTAATGCCTGTTGAAGATGTTTTCTCAATTAGTGGTAGAGGAACAGTAGCAACCGGAAGAGTTGAAAGAGGAATTGTGAAATTAAGTGAGGAAGTAGAAATTGTAGGTATTAAAGATACAGTAAAAACTGTTGTAACCGGTATTGAAATGTTTAAAAAGTCAATGCAGCAAACTCAAGCCGGAGACAATGTAGGTATTTTGTTAAGAGGTGTAGAAAGAGAAGGTATAGAAAGAGGTCAGGTATTGGCTAAACCCGGTACCGTAAAACCCCACACGGAATTTGAGGCGCAGGTATATGTACTATCTAAAGAAGAAGGTGGAAGACACAAACAGTTCTTTAGCGGTTACAGACCCCAATTCTATTTGAGAACAACAGATGTTACAGGTGAAATTAATTTGCCTGAAGGGGTAGAAATGGTTATGCCCGGCGACGATGTTAAGATTAAAGTTAAATTAATAACCCCGGTTGCTTTGGAGGAAGGTCTCAGATTTGCTATTAGAGAAGGTGGACATACGGTTGGTGCCGGAGTAATCACCAAGATAAGCGCCTAAGTTGGATTGAACTTTGGATGCCCTCAGTAATATGAGGGCATCTTGATTATTTATTATGGCTAAGCAGCAGAGCAAAGAATCGAAAATTAGGATAAAACTCAAGTCATACGATAGTAGGATTATGGATTTGAGTTGTACAAAGATTGTTGATACAGCCATTAGGACCGGGGCTAAAGTAGTAGGTCCGGTACCTTTACCTACTAAGATAGAGAGATTCACCGTTATTAGAGGACCTCATATAGACAAGAGGTCTAGGGAACAGTTTGAACTTAGAACTCATAAGAGAGTTCTTGATATATTAAACCCCACGGGGTCGACAATTGAGAGTTTATCTCATTTGAGTTTACCCGCAGGTGTGGATATATCTATTAAGATGTGACGGCTACGCCGTCCGTCATGACTGACTAAAGAGCTTGGATTTTTGGCGTTTTATTGATAAAATGCGCAAGATGCATAAAAGCAAGACTTAAAAAAGAGAAAAGGGCACTTTACTATAGACGTTAAGGCGCCCCGGCGCCTTTTTTTATTGATTTAAGCATAGAATTTTTATGAGGATTTATGGAACAACTAATAAGAGGAACAAAGCTGAATATGTCCCAGATTTTTCTCGAAAGCGGAGATGTTATTCCTGTAACTCTTATTAAAACCAAATCGGATTTATCCGACGATTTGTTAAACAAAGCGGTAGTTTTGACCGGCAAATCTAAAGGAAAAGGATTTACCGGAGTAATGAAGAGGTGGAATTTTGCAGGTGTAGGAGAAGCTACCAGAGGCCAGTCAAATAAGCAGAGATCCGGAGGATCAATCGGAGGTCAGACTCCCGGGAGAGTGTTGAAAGGTAAAAAAATGGCCGGCAGACTTGGAAATAAGAAAGTAACAATAAAAGGTTTGAAAATAGTAGAAGTTTCCACAGATAAAAAGGAATTAAAAGTTTCCGGGCCTGTTCCGGGGGCCAGAAATTCCGAAATTATCTTAAAGGTACTATGAAATCACAAGTTTTTGATTACAAAGGAGTAAAAGTGGAAGATATAACATTGAACGATGACATTTTCGGTGTCAAACCGAAGGCAGATTTAATTGCTAATTATGTAAGAGTTTATTTATCAAATAACAGGCAGGGGACATCTTCTACCAAAACAAGAGCGGAAGTTTCCGGAGGCGGAAAAAAACCATGGAAACAGAAAGGAACCGGAAGAGCTAGAGTTGGATCTACAAGAAATCCGCTCTGGCGACATGGCGGTATTTCTCATGGTCCTAAACCCAAAGATTGGGGTTTGATGATGCCGAAAAAAATGAAGAAATTGGCAACTGTTATGGCACTTTCCTCCAAAGCTTTATCCGATAATTTAAAAATACTTTCAGAAATAAACTTAAAAAATAGTAAAACAAAAGAGGTAAAAAGCATACTTGATTCATTGAAACTGAGTGGAAGAACCCTGATTGTAACCGACATGAAAGATGATTCGTTACTGAGAAGTGTTGCTAATTTGAAAAATGTTGATCTAAGTTTTGTCGGAACCCTCAACGCTTTTGAAATATTGAAGTCAAAAAATCTTATTGTGCTTAAAAGCGCGGTAAAAAGTTTGGAGAATAAATACCATGCAGTTAAATAATGTTTTGTTAAAACCTGTAATTACGGAAAAAAGCGTTATTTTAGGTGATACATACAATAGATACGTTTTTAAGGTTGGTATCGATGTCACAAAAGGTCAAATTGAAGATGAAGTTGAAAGATCGTTTAAAGTTGACGTATTAAATGTAAAAACTATATTAATGCCGGGTAAAAAAAGAAGAATCCCCGGAACCTTTAAATTTAGAAAAACTAAGGGATGGAAGAAAGCGATAGTGAAAATAAAGGATGGTCAGAAAATTGATATAGTTTCTAAGGAAAGCAAGTAAATATGATTAAAACATATAAACCAACAAGCGCCGGAATTAGAACCAGAAAAACTCTAGTAAGAGATCTCTCTTTTAATAAACCTGAAAAATCTTTAATTAGAAATTTAAATGGAGCGGCCGGTAGAAATAATGGAAGGATTTCCAGCAGGCATAAAGAACGTGGTTCCAAAAAACATTACAGAATTATTGATTTTAAAAGAGATAAGTTTAATATACCAGCGATAATAGCATCAATTGAATACGATCCTAATAGAGGACCGAATATTGCTTTACTTAATTATGTTGACGGAGAAAAAAGATACATTCTCGCACCGGAAGATCTTAAAGTAGGAATGAAAGTAGTTTCGGGTGAAAAAGTAGAGGCCGATGTAGGTAATTCCTTACCTATAGGAAATATTCCTCTCGGGGTATCCGTTCACAATATAGAGATCAATCCCGGTAGAGGAGGGCAATTAGTAAGAGGAGCCGGAAGCTACGCGCAGATAATGGCTAAGGAGGGCAACTATGTGAATATTAAACTACCAAGCGGTGAGATTAAAAAAGTTGTGGTATCATGCTATGCTACTGTGGGAGTATTAAGTAATTCAGACCTAAGAAATGTGCGATTGGGAAAGGCAGGAAGGAACCGACATTTGGGAAATAGACCTCATGTAAGGGGTGTGGCAATGGCGAATCCATCAGACCACCCTCATGGCGGTTCATATAAAGATTCCGGTATAGGTATGCCTTCGCCGAAATCTCCATGGGGATGGAAAACCAGAGGGGTCAGAACCAGAAAAAGAGCCCATACTAACAAATTTATTGTTAAAAGGAGGAAACAATGAGATCTCTTAAAAAAGGAATTTATGTGGATGCCAAGTTAATGGAAAAAGTAGAAAAGATGAAAACTACCAAAGAAAATAAACCCATTAAAACGTGGGCAAGGAGATCTACTATCACACCAGAAATGGTTGGTATGACTTTTGAAGTGCACAATGGAAAACTACATTTACCAGTATTTGTTACAGAATCTATGGTAGGACACAAATTGGGGGAATTTTCTCCAACAAGGAAATTTAGAGGACATTCCTCAAAGAAAGGCACTTCAGAAGCGTAAGTATTAAGCATGAAATGAAATAATTTATGGATAAAGCATTAGTTTATTCAAAATTTAATAACGCAAGGATTTCACCTAAAAAGGCTGCACTGGTTTTGGATTTGGTGAGAGGAAAAGATGCAAAAGAAGCTAAAATTGCTCTTTCATTTGATAGGACAAAAGCCGGAATGCTGTTGTTAAAAACATTGATATCGGCAATAGCCAATGCGAAAAACAATTTGAATATTAACATTGATGACCTGTTCATATCACATCTGCAGGTAAATGAAGCGAGGAAAATAAAAACAGGAATGTTCGCGGCAAGGGGTAGATTTAGGCCATTATTGAAAAGAAGAAGTCATATTATTTTAGGGTTGTCTAAGAAGGAGGACTCCAAAGGGGGTAAGTAAAATGGGTCAGAAAGTAAATCCTTACGGATATAGATTGGGAATTTCTAAAGACTGGATGTCCAGATGGTATGCCGACAAAAAGCATTATGGCGAGTTAGTACTTGAAGATTTGAAAATAAGGAAGTATTTGGAAAAAAAGTTTGAAATGGCTGGAGTTAAATCGATTGATATAGAAAGATCCGTGAATGAAATCAACATTATTGTTAAGGTAGCAAAACCCGGAGTAGTTATCGGAAAAGGCGGATCTGGTGTGGAAGACGCGGAAAAAGAACTTAAAAAAATTACAAAAGCGAAAATAAGACTGACAGCAGAAGAAGTGAAAAACCCCGAAATGGAAGCGCAACTGGTTGCGGATTACATATCCAGGCAACTAAAGAGAAGACTTCCCTATAGAAGGGTAGTAATGGCTGCGATTTCCTCGGCTAGAGATAAAGGTGCTAAAGGAATTAAAATAAAGCTCGCCGGGCTTTTGAGTGGGGGCAACTCTATTTCGAGGTCTGAAAAATATTTAGACGGATCTATACCCTCTCAAACTTTGAGAGCAGATGTTGATTATGCGCAGGTTCACTGTCAAATGCTTTATGGAACGATTGGAATAAAAGTTTGGATTTACAAAGGAGAAGCGGTGCTATGAAGGGGCCGCTGAATTTTTTATGTTGATACCTAAAAAAGTGAAGTTTAGAAAACAACAAAGGGGAACAAGCAGAGGATTAGCCGTTAGAGGTTCATATATTGCGTTTGGTGATTATGCCCTTAAGTCTGAAGACAGAGGGGTTTTGACCTCCAGGCAGATAGAAGCAGCCAGAAAGGCAATCAGCCATGAAACTAAAAGGGGAGGAAAACTTTGGATAAGAGTTTTCCCTGATAAAGCCATATCTAAAAAGCCAAACGAAACTAGAATGGGGAGCGGAAAATCTCCCACTGATCATTATGCGGCAGTTATTAAACCGGGGAAAATTATTTTTGAACTAGGAGGGGTAACAGAAGAAACAGCCAGAAGTGCTTTTCATAAAGCTTCTGCAAAGTTTCCCTTGAAAATGAGATTTATTTCTAAGGAGTAAAACATTTCGCTAGAACGAAGTAATTTCTTACAAAATTATATGAGCTTGCTCGCCGCTGAAGCGGCTGCGCTTCCTCATATATTTTTCGCGCAAAAGCGCTCAAAATATGAAAGTTGCAGATTTAAGAAATAAAAATGAACAGGAACTGAAAGAGCTAATTCAAAAAACCAGAAAAGAACTGGAAGAGTTGGTGACGAATATTATTAAGGGCAAAGAAAAGAATGTTAAAAAAGTCAGGCCACTAAGAAAAGAAGTTGCCAGAATAAAGACTGTGATCGGAGAAAAAGTATTTTTAAGAGAAGGGAAAAATGATAATGCCTAAAAGAATGTTTACAGGAAAAGTTGTTTCCGAAAAAATGAAAAAAACAGTTGTAGTCTCTGTTGAAATACCAAAAAGACATCCTAAATATGGTAAAAGTATTAAGAACACTAAGAGATTTAAAGCCAGAAATGAAAAAAGTGCTAAATTGGGAGATGTAGTCTTGATTATGGAATCCAGACCTTATGCAAAAGAAGTTACTTGGGAAGTCATAGAAGTAAATCCTGCTAAGAAAGAAAAATAATATGTTGCAAAGAGGATCGGTTTTAGTACCAGCAGACAACTCGGGAGCCAAAGTGTTAAAACTTATTGGAATTCCCGGGTCTAATAGAAAATCAGCAAGATTGGGAGATATTATAACTGTATCAGTATATGGTGCCTCGTCAACCGGTTACGTTAAAGATCATTCGATTGCAAAAGCGGTTATTGTACGCACTAAAAAAGAAGTCAGAAGAAACGATGGAAGTTATATAAGATTTTCGGATAATGCAGCTGTAGTAATTGATAAAGATAAAAACATGATTGGTACAAGGATATTTGGTCCCATCGCGAGGGAAATAAGAGACAAAGGATTCCTGAAAATAGTTTCTTTGGCCAAGGAGGTATGGTAAATCGTTTAACTCAAAATGAAAATACATAAAGGAGATAAAGTAAAAGTTATAACAGGTAAAGATAAAGGGAAAGAAGGTAAAGTTCTCGCCGTTTATCAGTTAAAAAACAAAGTACTCGTAGAAGGAGTTAATAAAGTGAAAAAGCATGTTAAACCGGGAACCGTTTCCAAAGAAGGGGGAATTGTGGTAATTGAAAAGCCAATAGATGTATCAAATGTAATGTATATAGATAGTAATTCAGGTAACCCTGTAAGGGTTGGATATAAAATAGTAGAAGGCCAAAAATACCGAATTAACAAGAAATCCGGAGAGATTATAGGAAAGGCTAAGTAGCATTTCTAATGACTAAGAAAGCTTGTTAGCCGAATAGATATATGGAAAATAGATTATATAAAGCATATAAAGAAAAAAAAGTGCACGACCTGAAAAAGCAGCTTGGGTTGGAAAATATTATGCAAGTGCCGAGGATAAAGAAAATCAATATTAATGCCGGAATTGGAAGTTTTAAGGATAATCGGGAAGCTTCAGAATCGTTCGTTCATGAATTGGCAGAACTTACGGGTCAAAAACCTTATTTTAGGAAAGCGAGACTTTCGGAAGCCGGATTTAAGATTAAAAAAGGTGATATAGTTGGATACGCTATAACATTGAGAGGTTCAAAAATGTGGGCTTTTCTTGACAAACTGATCAATATTGTTCTGCCGAGGGTAAGGGATTTCAGAGGGTTAAACAGGGATTCTTTTGATGAGAACGGAAACTACTCGCTAGGAATTAGAGAACATGTTATATTTCCCGAAGTTAATCCTAACGCGACAAAAGGAATTAGAAGTTTACAAGTTACAATAGTGATGAATTCCTATAATAAAGAATGGAATACAGCATTGTTAGAAAATATGGGATTTCCATTTAAAAAGGTGTAAAAATGGCTAGAAAATCATTTATTGCAAGGCATAAAAAAATTAAAAAGTTTAAAGTCATGGAATATAATAGGTGTTCCGTTTGCGGTAACCCTCGCGGATATATGCGAAAGTTTAAAGTTTGTAGGAAATGTTTTAGAGAACTTGCTCATAAGGGATTTCTGCCCGGTGTAAAAAAGGCAAGCTGGTAAATATATGTTAAATGATAGATTAGCAAATATGCTAAGTACAATTAAAAATGCTTATGCTATAAGCAAACCTTCGGTTGAAATGGCTCATTCCAAACAAATGGAAGAAGTGGCAAAAGTACTTGAAAAAGCGGGGTTTTTGAAAAATGTTAAAGTATTTAAGGAAAGCGGGGTATCGTTTAAAAAACTTCACTTGGATTTGACGTATGATAACGGAATGGCAAAAATTTCAAATATAGTACGAGTTTCAAAGCCGGGAAGAAGAGTTTACAAAAACTACAGTGATTTAAAACCTGTAGTCGGTGGATTTGGTATTTCCGTTGTTTCCACCTCCAGAGGTATAATGTCCGATTCTGACGCCAAAAAGAGAAAGCTCGGAGGAGAGGTTATTTGTACAGCCTGGTAAAACTTATGTCTAGAATAGGTAGAAAGAAAATTATAATACCTCAGGGAGTTACAGTTTCGGTCAATGACCAAAATGTTGAGGTAAAAGGATTAAAAGGGATTTTATCAATTAAAGTCAGAACTGAAATAAAAGTAATATTAGAGGGTGACAACGTTACATCAAGTATTATAAAGGAAACTAAAGAATCGAATGCCTTATGGGGTACAACGAACGCAATAATTATGAATGCCATAAAAGGTGTGAGTGAGGGATTTGAGAAAAGACTCGAACTGGTTGGTGTCGGATATAGAGCAAAAATGGATGGCAATAATCTGTCACTGTCTTTGGGTTTTTCACATCCGATAATTTTTGAACCGATGGAGGGGATAAAATTTGATGTTCCGGACCAACAAAATATAATAGTTACCGGAATTGATAAACAAAGAGTGGGTTTGCTGGCATCAAAGATAAGAAAAATGAGAAAACCCGAACCATATAAAGGTAAAGGAATAAAATATTTAGGTGAGATTATAAGAAGAAAAGCAGGTAAATCGGGAAAGGCTTAATATGTATAAAGTAATGGTAAGAAAAAATAGAAGAGCTAAGAGAAAGCTTAAGATAAGAAGTAAAATATCAGGTACTTTAAACAAACCCAGATTGTCTGTGTTTAGATCATTGAGATATACTTATGCCCAATTAATCGACGATGTAAAAGGTAAAACTTTAATTGATGTGTCAGAATCAGTTAAAAAATACCATGACGGGAAAAGCAAATCCCAGGCAGCTTATGAACTTGGGAAGCTTTTAGCGGAAAAAGCTCTTAAAAAGGGCATTGAAAATGCTGTATTTGACAGAAATGGATATAGGTTTCATGGAAGAATAAAAAGGTTGGCTGACGGTGCCAGGGAAGGTGGATTAAATATATGATGGAGACGAGAGAATTTGAAGAGAAAGTAATTCAAATTAAAAGGGTATCTAAAAAAACCAGCGGAGGTAATACCATTGGCTTTAGTGCTCTCGTTGTAGTTGGAGATAAGAAAGGAAGGGTAGGAGTAGGATTAGGAAAGGCAAAAGATGTGAGTTCTTCTGTACAGAAAGCCGTTTCACAAGCTAAAAGAAATTTGGTAAATGTTAAACTGAAGAATACTTCAATTGCTCACGAAGTTCACTCAACTTATGGTGCGGCGGAAGTTTTTTTAAAACCGGCTCCTAAAGGATCCGGAATTATAGCCGGAGGTGCAGTTAGGGTTGTATTGGAATTAGTCGGTGTTAAGGATGTTTCGGCAAAAATGCTTGGGTCAAATAACAGATCCAGTAATTTAAAATGCGCTTTGGAGGCATTAAAAAAATTAAAGTCATAATTTATTAAGGATTATTAAAAATGAATCTAAATGGATTAAGGAAAATTAGCGGAAATAAAAAACCGGCAAAAAGAATAGGTCGTGGCAGGGGTAGTGGAAAAGGTATGCATACAGTAGGGAGAGGAAATAAAGGTCAAAAATCAAGGCAAGGATTCAATTTGCCCAGAGGATTTGAAGGAGGTCAAGTACCCCTATATAAGAGACTCCCAACTATGGGTGGATTTAGAAATCCTTCATCGAAAGATATAATTGCTGTGAATATTTCAAGATTAAATGTATTCAAATCTGGAAGTGAAATAACTCCCCAAAATTTATTGGAAAGAGGAATTATTAAAAGACTTCCTAAGCGAGGTGTAAAACTCTTGGGAGATGGGAAGTTAACAAAAAAATTGACACTAAAAGGATTTTTGGTTTCAAACTCTGCCAGTGAAAAAATTCAAAAAGCTGGTGCAGAACTAATAAATGCTTAAATTTTTAAAAATCCCCGAAATTCGCAAGCGAATTTTTTTAACTTTTTGTATTATTTTTGTTTTTAGACTTCTTGCTCATATTCCAGTTCCCGGAGTTGACTCAAGCGCACTTAAAAGTTATTTACAGGGGAGCACCCTTTTTGGCTTATTTGACCTTTTTAGCGGCGGCGGTTTTCAGAACTTTTCTATAGTTACCATGGGATTAAACCCTTATATCAATGCCTCGATTATAATTCAGCTATTTACAATGATGGTACCTAGTCTTGAAGAATTATCTAAAGAAGGAGAGTCAGGAAGAGAAAAAATAAATATGTATACCAGACTTTTAACAGTTCCTATAGCATTGTTACAGTCATATGGAGTGTACTTTTTGTTGTCTAAACAAGGTGTTATAAATACACTCAACCCGATACAGTTAATTGTTCTGGTCCTGACGCTTTCAGCAGGTACAATGCTCTTAATGTGGATTGGCGAGTTGGTTACGGAATATGGAGTTGGAAACGGAATTTCGTTATTAATCTTTGTGGGTATTATAAGTAGACTTCCTTTAACCTCAGCTCAATTTATTTCCACTTTAAATACTGACAATTTTCCAAATCTATTATTCTTCTTAGCTATATCATTATTAATAATTATAGGAGTTGTAGTTGTGAATGAAGGGACAAGAAACATTCCACTGGAATACGGCAGGTCGGGTCAAAAATCTCAAAAAGTAACAAATTATTTGCCGATTAAAATTAATCAGGCTGGAGTTATACCCATAATATTTGCTGTATCGGTTGTTTTAATACCATCACTGATAAGTACTCCCTTACAGTCATCTTCTAATAATGTTTTAAGTAATATTGGTAATTTTCTTACGAATAATTTCAGTCCTAATGCTATTTTGTATAACATTTTGTATTTTGTGCTGGTTGTCGGATTTACTTATTTTTACACTACTGTTCAGTTCAATCCAGAAAAAATCTCAGACGATATTAAGAAACGGGGAGGGTTTGTACCTGGGATAAGACCGGGTAAAAACACTACCGACTATTTAAAAACCGTAATTACAAGAATAACTCTGGCTGGTGCCTTATTTTTAGGGGCAATCGCAATATTACCGTATTTGGTTAATCAGTTTACTGGTGTTTCGGCATTTTCTGTTGGGGGAACAGGTTTATTAATTGTGGTGTCTGTTATTTTGGAAACTATTAGACAATTAGAATCGATGATTGTGACAAAGAATTATAATAAATTTCTGGAATAATCTCGGAGTATAATCATTAAATGCTCGATAAATTAAAAGATTTAAATAAATTGAGAAAAGCGCAATCGGAAATTAAGAAACAGCTGGAGCAGATATATGTTTCTTCAGAAAAAAATGATATGTCTGTATTAATAAGGGGCGACAAGAAGATTGAGAAATTAGTAGTAGACGGAGAAGAAAACAAAGAACTTAAAGATTTTTTAAATGAATCTTTTAAAGAAATTGATAAAAAGGTAGAAAAGCAAATGAGAGGGCAGTTAGGTGATTTAGGAATTCCGGGCCTTTGATTTTTTACCGGTTAATTAATTTTTAACAAGATTTTATGAAACTTTTAATGGTAGGTCCGCAAGGCTCAGGAAAAGGAACAATCGGGGAGATGCTTAGCGAACTCCTGGGTGTTCCATTAATATCAGTCGGAGAAACTCTCAGAGATTTACCAACAGACCATCCAAAATATAATGAAGTTCACGATACAATTAGCATGGGTAATTTAGCCCCGGTTGAAATTGTTAATGGTTTGCTTAAGGAAAGGGTTTCTAAAACTGATTGTGTAAACGGTTTTATATTTGACGGGTGGGCAAGAAGGCTTAAAGATCTGGAATATTTTGATCCAAATTTTGACAAAGTTGTTTTCTTAAATATATCTCCGGAAACTTCGGTCAAAAGACTTTCTTCGAGACGTACTTGTGAGAATTGCGGCAGAATATACAATATTGAAACAGTTCGGCCGAGAACCGAAGGAATATGCAATGTTTGCGGCGGCAGGTTGTTGCGAAGAAAAGACGATGAGCCTGAAGCAATAATAAAACGACTGGAAATATTTAATGAAGAAACTACGCCTGTAATTGATTTCTTTCGCAAGAAAGGAGTGCTTTTAGAAATAAACGCCGAAACGGCTCCAAAAGAAGTTTTTGAAAACGTACTAAGAGCTTTAAAAATAATTTGATTTCAATAAAAACCGCGGAACAATTGGATAAAATGAAAGAAGGAGGAAAAATATCCTCCTGTGCAGTGAAGGAAGTTCTAGATTATTTGAAACCCGGAGTTAAAACAATAGAATTGGACAGGATTGCGGAAAAATTCATATTAAGCCAGGGAGGTAAACCGTCTTTTAAAACAGTACATGGCTACAGTTACACCACCTGTATCAACATAAACGAAGGTATAGTTCATGGATTGCCGAATAACTATAAAGTTAAAAGTGGAGATATAGTTAGTATTGATTTGGGTGTTTATTATAAAGGATTTCACACTGACATTTCATATACACTTGAGGTAGAAACACAAAAGGAAAAAGATTTTCTAGATACAGGTAAAAAAGCCTTAAAAGAGGCAATTTCAAAATGCGTGGAAGGTTTCGCTTTAGGTGATATAGGATACGCGATACAAAATATTGTAGAAAGTCAAAAATATACAGTTTCTAGGGAACTGGTTGGGCATGGAATTGGAAAAGAACTTCACGAGTCGCCTTATGTTCCGGGGTATGGAAAACGGGGCCACGGCCCTAAATTAAAGGAAGGAATGGTATTTGCGATTGAAGTGATATACCAAAAAGGTAAGCCGGATTTGGCTCTCGATAAAGACGGCTGGACCTTGATAACAAAAGACCGCAGCTTATCAGCTCTTTTTGAGCATACTGTAATAGTAGGCAAAAACAGTCCTTTAGTTATAACTGATTCACTTTTTACCTAAATTTAAATATAATTTAAGTGATGTATAATAGTCTGCCTATTGAGAAGTACATGTTCATTCATAATTTTCTGCCACACCCTGATCATAGATCACGGGCTCGTTTGTTATCGCATAAGGCTCTGCTGGTATATAATGTTTTACTGATCTTGTTTTTCGCCTTTACTCATTACGTCCCTAAAATATATCCGGGAATTCTGGGATACGCTTCAGATATTAAAATAAGTGAGTTGTTAAATTTAACTAATAAAAAGCGGGCTACGGCCGGCCTGTCTGAATTGAATATTAATAATGAACTTTCAAGAGCTGCTTATAAGAAGGCGCAGGACATGTTTGCTAAGGATTACTGGGCTCACGTTTCGCCCGACGGTAAAGAACCTTGGGATTTTATTTTAACCGAAAAATACGATTATTCTTACGCCGGAGAAAACCTTGCCAAAAATTTTAATACATCGAGGGAAGTGGTGGAAGCGTGGTTTAGTTCCCCTTCCCACAAAGATAATTTATTAAGCAAGAATTATGACGAAATCGGATTTGCGGTTGTAAACGGTACTTTGGATGGGTATAAAACAACTTTGGTAGTACAGATGTTCGGAAGACCCAGAACCCCTTCATATCTGGCCAAGGTTAATGAGGGATCTATAAATGAAAAAATATTGGAAAGCGCGAAAGAAGAATCTGTAGTGGAAAATTCCGCAGAACTACCTAAATCTCTGGAAACTGAATCCAACGGAAATCTATTTACATTATCGTATGTATCATTTCCTTCTGTTATTGATGTTTCGGCGGCACAAAAAGTTGTAGGACTGACCTTCGGAGGATTTATAACCGGATTGTTTGCTCTTGATGTCTGGTATTCTAAAAAGAAAGCAATCCCGAAATTTACTGGTCATACTTTAGCGCATCTTTCTATTTTAGCTATTACAGTTATTGGTATTTGGTTAGCATTGTCGCCGGGAAAGATTTTATAGGAATTTAAGCATGATTAGAGAAGAAAATCATTTAAAGCATTATTTGATATTAATACTTGGAATCTTGATCTTTGTGTTTTTGATCTACTATTTTAAACACTATAATAACGTTCAGGTAATTTTGGCGGGGGGTTTATCAGCATTTTATTGCCTTTGGGGTATAATACACCATGCAGTAGAAGGAAGGCTTTCAAGGCTTGTTTTTCTAGAGTACATTCTTGTTGGACTTCTTGTGTTTTTACTCTTATTTACTGCCCTTAGCGTATAAATTATTTCGCTAAAGCGAAGTAATATTTTGCAAAACTATGAAAGTCGTAATTGTAATACCTACTTATAATGAAGCCTTAAATATTGGCAGATTAATTGATTCATTAGCTGAAGTTTTTAAAAGAAAACCCGAAATAAATTTTCATATTCTTATAGTAGATGCTAATTCTCCTGACGGTACTGCAGATATAGTAAAGAAAAAGATTAACGATTACAGTTTTGTTCATATTTATGTAGAGGAGAAAAAAGCAGGATTGGGGGCTGCGTATATAGCCGCTTTTAAATACGCTCTTCAAAATCTATCTCCGGATGTCTTAGTAGAAATGGATGCTGATTTTCAGCACAATCCGGAAGATTTGATGAAGCTTGTAGAAGAAATACAAAACGGAAAAGATTATATTGTTGGGTCCAGATTTACTGAGGGAGGAAGCATTCCCAAAGATTGGGCTTTGTACAGGAAACTATTAAGTTATGGAGGTAACTTATTTACAAAAGTTGTTCTTGGTATTTATGAAGTAAACGATTTTACATCCGGATTTAAAGCTTCGCGGGTTAAGGATTTTGTAGATAAAATAGATTTGAATTCAGTTCAATCGGAAGGATTTGCCTATAAAATAGATCTTTTATTCAAAATGTATAAATTGGGGGCGAAGATTAAAGAAGTGCCTATTACTTTCGGTTTGCGCGACCGAGGAGATTCCAAAATGGAGAGGAATAATTTCATTGATTCTTTGAGGGTGGTTCTGTCGATCAGATTTAATGAGAATTCCAATTTTTTTAAATTTGTAGCTGTAGGATTCATAGGATTGTTTGTTGACAGCGGTTTATTTAATATTTTAAGGCTTACTCCTTTGGGCTCCAGTTTGGCAACTCCGATATCCGGATCTATAGCTTTGATGACTACATATATATTGAATAATTATTGGTCTTTTTCTGATAGAAAAATAGAAAGTCCTAATAAGAAGTTAATTGGATTTATGATTTATGTGATTTCATCTATTATACCAATATTAGTGCGATCCAAGTTAGTTTTTATAGTTACATCCACGTTCGGAGATACGTTCCTTGTTTCTAATACAGCGTTTTTCATAGGGATAGTTTTTGGGTTAGTGTGGAATTTCTTGGTTTATAGTAAAATTATTTGGAGAAAAAGGTGAATATGATCGAGTACTCAATTATAATTCCGGCATATAACGAAGCCGATAAAATAACAACATCGCTTACACAAGTAATATCTTATATGAGAACTTTTTCCAACTCTTTTGAGGTTATTGTAGTGGATGACGGCAGTAAAGATAATACAGCAGAAATTGTTGAGAAATATCTTGAAAGCAACTCATTTCCGGAGATAAAATTGATAAAGAATCCTCATAAAGGGAAAGGTCCTTCAGTTTGGACTGGAGTTATGAACGCTGAAGGAGAATATATTTATACGGCTGATGCTGACTTATCTACTCCTATGACGGAACTTAAAAAATTGAGTATATGGATAAAAGATCACAATTTTGACATAGTAATCGCATCGCGTGAAGGTGCTGGCGCTCAAAGAATAGATGAACCTTTTTACAGACATTTGATGGGAAGAGTCTTTAATTATGTTGTTCAGATTTTTGCACTTCCGGGAATTAAGGATTCACAGTGCGGTTTTAAATTATTTAAAAAAGAAACTGCAAAGAGAATCTTTAAGAAACTGAAAATATACGGAGAAGTAGCTAAACCAACAGATAAAGCATTTCTGGGTGCCTGGGATGTAGAAGTTTTGTATCTGGCAAGAAAGTTAGGATACAAAATTAAAGAAATTCCTGTTACATGGGTCTATGTCAAAACTACCCGGCTTAATCCATTCAAAGATTCTTTAAAGATGTTATTCGACGTAATGAAAGTTAGAATTAATTATTTAAAAGGAGTTTATAAGTAAACCGAAAATTACGGTTTGCTTTACGATATAAGGAGCGATTAATAATATGAATTTATGTGTTATAGGGACAGGTTATGTCGGCCTTGTAGGGGCCGCTATTTTTGCTGAGAGAGGGAATAAAGTTGTGGGTGTAGATATTAATCAGGAGAAAATAGAAAAAATAAGAAGGGGGGAAATGCCAATTTTCGAAACCGGTTTATCAGAAATAGTGCTAAAGAATATAAAGGACAATAAATTAAGTTTTACTACTTCCATTAAGGAAGGTATAAAAGATGCGGAGGTAGTTATGATTTGTGTAGGCACACCTCAAGAAGACACAGGAGCGGCGGATTTATCTGCAGTATGGGCTGTTGCTGGAGAAATCGGGAAAAACCTTAACGGCTATAAAGTTGTTGTAACTAAAAGTACAGTTCCTGTAGGTACAAATGAAAGAATAGCTAAGATTGTGAGAGAAAACGCACCCGATAGAGCGGAATTTGATGTTGCATCAAATCCGGAATTTTTGAGGGAAGGCCAGGCAGTTGAAGATATGAGGAATTCGGACAGGACGGTAGTAGGAACAAGCTCTCCTAGGGCTATGGAAGTGTTAAAAAAACTATATAGCGACCAAATTTCACCTATCATAGAATGTGATCTGAGATCGGCAGAAATGATTAAATATGCATCAAATGCGTTTTTGGCCACTAAAATATCTTTTATAAATGAAATAGGCCAATTGTGTGAAAGAGCAGGTGCTGATGTCAGTATTGTTGCTAAAGGAATGGGTATGGACAAAAGAATAGGATATAAATTTCTTAATTCTTCAATAGGCTACGGCGGAAGCTGTTTTCCGAAAGACGTTGCAGCATTGTATAAAACTTCCTCAGATGAAGCTTATGATTTTAAATTGTTAAGGTCAGTAATGGAAGTAAACGATTTACAGAAAAATTATTTTTTTAAGAAGATAACGAGTATGTTCGGTGATAATTTGTCCGGATTTACTTATGGAATCCTTGGTCTGGCCTTTAAAAATGATACAGACGATATCCGGGAATCTGTAGCCCTTAAAATAGTTAAAATGATCAGAGGAAACGGAGGAAGGTTAAAGGTATATGATCCGGCTGCCATGGAAAATACAATGAGAGCTCTAGGAAGTGACGATATCATTTATACAAAAGACATGTATGATGCTGTAAAGGATGTAGATGCGGTTTGCATATTAACCGAATGGAGTGAGTTTAAAAATCTGGATTTAGACAAGACCAAATCCTTAATGAAAAAACCCGTTATATTTGACGGTAGGAACCTGCTGAATCAGAAGGAGGTAGAAGGAGCCGGTTTTATATACTTTGCTATCGGAAAAAGGACTAACGGGTATACCGAAGAAGCGGATATAATAAGAACAGCGGTATTACAAAATGGAGGAAACAAACACAAATAAAAAAAGAATACTGTATTTCATCCCCACATTTCCTGTATTGACAGAAACTTTTATCGCGCGTGAAGTTACTAAGCTTATTGAAATAGATGAAGTTGATATTAGAATTCTGGCACTTTGTAAAGGTAGCGGTTCTATACAGAATTTTGTTTTGAACAAAACAACTTTCAGTCGGCCTAACTTATTGGATTGCATTTACGCTGTTTTGTACTTTGTCAGAAACTCTAAAGGGGTACTTGATATATATAAAGAAATTTTTACTTCGAGCGGGTTATGGAAACTTTCAAATTTATATTTATTTTTTAAATCTTTGGCGTATTCACATTTAATCAAACTTTTTAAACCTTCTCATATACATTGCCACTTTTTATCTGATCCATCTACTATAATTTTAATTGTATCGCGAATTCTAAACGTCCCTTTTAGTGTTTCCGGCCACGCAAAAGACGTATTTTTAACCAGTACTCTAATTAAAGAAAAAGCGAGGTACTCTAAGTTTATTACGATTTGCAACTCCTATGCATTAAAAAAAGCTTCGGAACAAGTAGATCCGGCCGATAGAGATAAAATTAAATTACTATTTCACGGCATTGATATAAATATTTTTTCGGATCCGCCAAGGATGCAGAAACCTAATAAACCTGTGATTTTCTTAGGCGGCACTAGATTGGTTGAAAAAAAGGGAATAAATTATTTAATTGAAGCTTCAGAACTACTTAAATCCAGAGGTGTTATGCATCAAATTGATCTGGTGGGACCGGGGCCACAGTACGATCAACTTAAGAATCTGATTAAAGAAAAAGGACTTGAGAATTACATTTATATTCATGGGGAGGGAAAAGGTACGCCATTCGATGAAGTAAAAGAATATTATAAAATAGCCGATATATTTGTTCTACCAAGCATAGAAACCGGCGAAGGTGACGTTGACGGAGTTCCTACCGTAATTATAGAAGCAGCAATAGCCAAATTACCGATAATTTCTACAAATGCGGGAGGAATTTCTGACCTGATTAGTGAAAAAACCGGTCTGATAGTACCTCAGCGTGATGAACACTCTCTGGCTACGGCGATTGAAAAACTAATATTTGACCTGGAGCTTAGAAAAGAGCTTGGGAATGCTGCATATGAGCAGGCGTCCAAAATGTTTGATATAAATGTTAATGTAAGAAAATTACAGGAGGGATTTTTGTCATGAAAATAGCCGTGTTTACGAAGGCTACCACATTTCATGAGGGATACGGTGGGTTAGAAACACAAAATAAGGCTCTTTGTGAAAAATTAGCGGAGAGAGGTCATAAAGTTACAATATTTTCCCCTCAAAAAGAACTGAATTCTGTATCAAAAAGTTTAAACGGAGTTGAGTATGTTTTTGTACCCTGTAAGTATAAAATGGGCATGATTTTGGGATTTGGAGGCCGCCTGGATAAAAATAACTGGCTGAATAAATCTTACGAGGTATTTCAGAAGTATCATGAAAAGGACAAATATGATTTGGTATTGGGACAAAGTTCCGCCGCATTAGGAATAATATTTAAAAAGCATGACCTGAATATAAGAGTAGTATCTATAGCTCACGGTAGTATTATCGGGGAACTTAAAACTTACTATAAAGAAGTTTATAACATTTCGGATTATTTAAAAACTGTTTCGAACACCGCCTTTGCAATTAAAAACTTTTTTACCAGACAGCGCGAATATGTTTTAGGAAGCGATAAAATTATTGCTGTTTCTAATGCCGTGAAAAACGCATTAATCGATGAGACTTTTTCACCTGTTGAAAAAGTTGTGGTAATTCACAACGGAATTAATCCCCCTAAAGTTGAATATAAGAATACAAATAATATGAGGGAGTCTTTAAATTTAATTTATGTAGGGAAAATGATTAAGTCAAAAGGTGTTTTTAATATGATAGATATAATTTCCGACCAGCGTTTTGCCAATGTAAAACTTATAATGGTCGGGGATGGGAGGGATTTTAAACAGCTTGAAAGCTATTCTAATTCGAAAAAACTAACTGAAAAAATTGTATACTACGGAAATATTCCATCTGAAAAAGTAATACCTTTAATGCAAAGAAGCGATATATTTGTCATGCCGACACTCAGGTTTGAAGGGTTTCCTATGACTTTGGTAGAAGCAATGTTTGCCGGTCTTCCCGTAGTGGCAAACAATATGGGAGGTATTTCGGACGCAGTTGTTAACGGTGAAACTGGGTTTCTGGCAGATCCTGCTAATTTAAACGATTTTAAGGAAAAATTGCTAAAATTAGTCAGTAATAAAGAATTGGTGCGTGAAATGGGTTTAAAAGCCCTGGAGAGGGCCAAAAATGAGTTTACAACGGATACCATGATTAATAAGTATGAGTTGGTTTTTGATGAGGTATTAAAGAAATAATATTTTATGAGGATTTTGCGAATAATATATGAATGGCCTCCGCCCTGGCAGGGGTTAGCTCCCCATCCATATGAACTCACGATTGCGCAGTCAAATATGGGTCATAATGTTGACGTTTTTTGCGGATGGTGGCCTAAGTCAGGTCCGATAGAAGAGTATCCTAATGTTAAAATACACCCGTTTATCAGAGAACCTCTTCCGGCAACAGTATCATTTACCACTTCTTTATTGATGCTTGTTTACTTTTTAATGTGGCCTTTTAAAAACAAAGTTGATATTATTCACTGCCATGGTCATTTTGCTATTTGGATATATTTATACAGACTTATATTACAAAAATTTTCAAAAGATTCTGATGATTTAAAAATTCCTTTGGTGGTTCATTTTCATAATACAGTGGCAGGAAGGTGGAAGGCAGCGGAAGAGAAAGAAATTAAATTGAAGTGGTACACAAAGTATATTCAATGGCCGATTGAAAAAATGGCGAACAAATGGGCTGTCAAAACTGCAAATGCTATGATTTTTGTGAGTGAGGAGAATAAAAAAGAAGCTATTGAATATTATAAAGCTGATGCAAATAAATGTTTTGTTGTAGAAACCGGTGTAAATGTAAACACGTTTAAACCTACAACTTTGGAAGAAAGAGATAAATCCAGAGTTGAATTGGGATTTGATTCCTACGAAAAGATTATTCTAAATAATGGTTCTATGGTGGAAAGAAAAAACATACATTTAATAGTAGAGTCTCTAGCTTACCTTCCGGACACTTTCAAACTTCTTATGGTGGGACCGGGCGATCCTGAATATTTAACTAGAATAAACGAAATTATTGAAACAAATCATTTAGATGGACGTGTTACGAAAATCGGATATACTCCTTATCCCCAGATTCCGATTGCCTTTCAGGTTGCAGATATATTTGTTTTACCTTCCAGTTTTGAGGGGCTTCCGAAAGTTGTGATGCAGAGCCTGGCCTGCGAAGTTCCGGTTCTGGCTTCCGGATTTAGAGTGATGGATCAAATTGACGGACTTTATTACCTGGATAACCTTGATCCAAAATATATTGCTGAAAGTATTATGCAAATTCTAGAGAACCCCCGAAGAGTGGACAGATTTAAAATAGTTCATTCATATTCATGGGAAGTAAAGGCCAGACAAGTGGAAGAAGTATATAAATTTGTATTAAGAAATAGCGTAAATAACGGAGATTAAATGTGCGCAATCAGTTTTTTTTATCTCTAATATCATTTGTAGTTATACATCTATTCTTATTTAACTTTAATTATGCTGAATGGGGAGATTCTTATAGAATATTGAGAGCTTCCGAGTATATCAGGAATTATTCCTATCCTGCCGACGAAAAACGGCCTCCTTTGTTTTCGGTGATATTAGCAGCCAGACCGGTGGGCGCGGATCAAATATTATGGGGGAGAGTTGTAATGCTGCTTTTGTCAGTTGTTGCCTTTGTAGTGTTTTATAAGCTGGCGGAATCCTATTTGAAATCAAGATATGAAATGTATTTAGCAGTAATTTTATTTATTCTTAATCCGGTTTATTTATATTGGTCGATAAGAATATATGCTGACGTGCCTTTTAGTATTTTATGTATGCTGGCTTTGCTTTTATATACAAAATGGAGAGAAAATTTAAATGCAATTAAGGTACTGGTGCTTTCTTTAATAGCAGCCTTATCAATATTAACCAGGTTTGAAGGCTTTATACTATTTGCAGCTTTAGGTGCAGCCATTTTGTTTAATGGTCGTTTTCAAGTTAAAATATTTTATTTTAAAAGATTAAATTTTAAACAATTTCTTCTGTTTTTATTTGGATCTTTGCTTTTGATCACGCCTTATTTGCTTTATAACAATCCTTTTGATTCTAAATATCTTGAGGAGCCAGCCCGAAGAGCATATGACTTGAAGATGATACTAATTTTTATTATATCTCTTTTATTTGTGCTTGGGGTTAATGTCGCGGTTTATTTCTTCGTCAGATCCAGAGACACTTTATTAAATTTTCTGAAAGAAAATGTTCACATATCTGTGTTTTTGATTTTGGAATTACTGTTGATTTTGGTTTGGCCTGCAGCGATTCCCAGACTTTTTGTACCTCTAATTCCTATTCTTATCATTCTAATGTCGAAGTTTATTAATGATTATTTTATGTCATCAGAGAGCGCGCCTAAAATATTATATTTTGGAGTGACTGTTTTATTACTAATTGCTCATTTAGTTGGTCAATCTTATTATAAGCTCCAGTTTTTGGTTAGTATGAAATATTTATTAATTTTTATACTGTTAATTCAGGCAGTGTTGTCATTGGCAATTTTCTTTAAAAATAAAAAATTATTATATTTGTGTCTGGTCGCAGGTTTGTTCTTGTGGTCCCTGGGTGTTTTATATGTTCACAAAGATATTTATAAATCTATAAAAGAGGCCACAATCTATGCTGCCGATAATTTTGAAGGAAATATCGGTTATAACGATGTCAGCAGTGTAAGCGACTGGTATCTGAATTATTATAATAGTAGAAAAAATAACACCGGTATTTATATGTATTACTCAAAAAAGGCTGATCTGAATTATGATAATCTAACGGGAAAGAAGTTGGACTACTTATTGATGACAAATGAACACAATACTGATACAACTTTAGATATTGAACAGAGACCTTATTTAGAGCAGTTAAAAGAGTTTAAGTACGTAATTAACGGTAAGGAATTTTGGACTAAAGTAATAAAAATCAAGCTGTATGAGTAAAAACGAACTGGATAAAGAGTCGGATAAATTTTTAATGGTTTTGCAGCTGATATCAGACAGAATGGGTGAATTGATGTATGCTGTCAGGGGAACCGCCGGACTGGTATTGCAGGGTTTGAATATGCAGATGGAAGATATTGATATTGTATGCAATAAAGAAACAGCATTAGCATCATATGATTTATTCAAGGAATTTCTTAAGGAGAATGTAGAATATAAGGAATCCGACAAATATAAATCGTATTTCGGAAAACTCGAAATTAAAGGGGTAATGGTTGAAATTTATGGCGAATGGCAGATTCTAGATAATAAAGGAGTTTGGAGTAAACCCTTTGATGGGAGTGATAGAATTAAAGTAAAATTTAAAGGTGAGGAATTTTATGTAGTTCCTGCATCTACTGAACTACAAATGTTTGCATTAATGGGAAGATGGTCAGCGTTTCATAAAATTAAAAGGGAGATAGGGAGAAAGGAACCAGTAGCTCAAACATCACAGCAAGAATTGTTTTCTGGAACTGTCGAATAAAGAAGCTAGAATTAAATCTAATATGAAATTATCTGTAGTTATTCCTGTTTATAATGAAAAAAATACAATTGAAGAAATAGTAAAAAAAGTTAAAAATGTTGAATTGCCTGATGTAGAAAAAGAGTTAATTCTTGTTGATGATAGTTCAAAAGACGGTACGCGTGATATTTTGAAAAAGATGCAGGTTGAGCAAAAGGACCTGCAAATTTATTTTCAGGGAATAAATGGTGGGAAAGGGGCTACTCTTAAGGAAGGGTTTAAACATTCAACGGGGAATTATGTAATAGTTCAGGATGCGGATTTGGAATACGATCCCAAGGATTATAAAAATTTGATTAAAGCGTTAAAGGATCAGAATGCGCAGGTAGTTTATGGTTCCAGATTCTCTGGGGAGTACAAAGATATGACAAACCTTCATTTTATTGGGAACAAATTATTAACAATTTTAACTAATATTCTTTTCGGAGTTAAATTAAACGACATGGAGACATGTTATAAACTTATACCAGGGGATTTTATAAGAAAAATGAATATTCGATCTAACAGGTTTAATTTTGAGCCGGAAATAACAGCAAAAATTCTTAAATCAGGACTGAAAATTGTGGAAGTTCCGATTTCGTATAAAGGACGTACCTGGAGCGAAGGTAAAAAAATTACTTGGAGGGACGGTATATCCGCTTTATATACTCTTATAAAGTTCAGATTTTTAGATTGATATGTTAAAGAAATATTTTAATAACTTCTTACTGATATTTTTAATATTATTTTCTGCCGGAGTTTTCATGGTTAATTTGAGAATGAATATTTTCAGATATGATAATTTTGACTTCGGTAAATTTGATTTGGGTAATATGACTCAAATGGTTTGGAATACCATGCACGGCAGGTTTATGTTTTTAACCGATTATTTTGGTACAAACCTGCCAAGATGGTCCATGAGCCATGTTGATCCCATTTTGGTACTTTTTGTTCCAACCTTTGCTCTGTGGCAGCATTCTCTGAATCTGGTTATCTCACAGCTTATACTGGTTATTTTCAGTTCTATTTTAATATTTAAAGTTGCCGAACTTGAGCTCAGATCTAAACTAGCGGCATTTCTTTTTGGTATTTCTTATTTATTTTATCCTGCTGTAGGTTACTTAACAGCATGGACAGGGTTTCATGGTGTTACAGTTGCTATTCCGTTTTTCCTGGGAGCCTTTTATGTTTTTGAAAAGATGTATAAAACTAACAATTACTCACGGAAAAATCTTGTTTTGCTTTGGGTGCTTTTGGTTATAACTATGATGGGTAAGGAACAGCTGCCGATTTATGTAGCAATATATGGTTTATTTATAGTTTTGTGCAGATCAGCCATTTGGGATATTTTAAAAGATAAAACCAAACTTAAAGGATTAAGAGTTAGTGAAATTTTAAAAACTTTATGGGTTTCAAAAAACACTAAACTTGGTGTAAGTATGTTCGGTGTTGGAACGACATGGTTTGTTGTAGCATTTTTTATACTTATTCCCTATTACGCTAAATATAGAATCGAAGGATTCGAAAAATTTTCCAAATCGTTAGGTCTTGATACTGATATTGTGAGAGATGTTGCCCGACCTAATTACTTTATAAGCAGATACGAAGAATTTGGAGAGTCTTATACCGAAGTAATTTTTAATTTGTTTACAGATCCACAAAAGCTTGTGAGAGTTATATTTGGGGGAGATAGAATTGATAATTTTAGGAAAACCTTTGAACCGCTTGGATACATGCCATTTGCCAATCCTTTATTTACAATGCTTGCTATACCTGATTTAGTAATTAACTACGCTACCACGGCAGGAGGAATCGGAACTTCGGAAATTACCAATCACAGAATTTCTATGGTGATTCCTGTTCTGTTTATTTCAACTATATATGCCGTTGGTTTTATATCTTATTTTTTATCTCTATATTTGGCTAAATTTAAACTTAAGCAGTCATTCGTTGTTATCTTATTTAGCTTGGTTATTCTCTCGTTAAATGTTCTAAAAACATTTGAATACAATAATCCGGTATATTTATGGATTACACAGGCCATCCAGAAAAGAATTAGCTCCGTAGCTTATGCAAAGGAAGATACGGAAACCGCCAGAAGCGATGAAGTTAAAGTAGGAGACGTGTTACGTCTTTCCAAGCTGGAAAATAAAGACAGAGAATGTGCAAATAAAATTATAAAAATGATTCCCAATGATGCTTCAGTTACCGGACCTGACTATTTAGGCGCCCACTTAGCTAAAAGGGAGACTTACGCAATTTTCCCGGCTCTGTATAACGAAGCAGATTATGTAATAGTGGACGTCTTCTCAAAGAAAATTTTAAATATTTTAGACGTTGATTTGTCTTTGGTAAAGGATGTGATAGAAGATTTAATTAAAAGCCCTAATTACAGACTGATGACCGGGTGCGGAAATTTGTTTGTTTTTAAAAACGTAGGAAATTATGGAAAAGAGCAGCTTCTACCGCTGCAGGAAAAATTTATTTATCCGGAAAAGTTCAATTATGAAATATTTTTATCCCTTCACCTTGTAGATTACGAATACCCTCAAAAACTTTCTAGGGGGGAAAGCGGCAAAGCTAAATTTGTTTACATTAAAAGAGAAAACGACTCTTTAGACGATTACGTGTTATTTCTTACTTTGATAAATGAAGAAACGGGTGAGATTTATCAGGTGGCGAACCTTCCGTCGTTTGCTATAAAACAATTGCGTGACTGGGTTGAAGACATTTATTATGAAGAAACTATTGATATAACACTTCCCGGTTATTTGGATCCAGGTTCCTACAAAGTTTTTGTGGGGATGTCGAATGTTATAAGGACTAGAAGTATTTATTTGGGTGATATTGAGATTTTGTGAATTAACCAGAAATACAATTATGCCCGAACGAAATAAGTTATCCTTAAAAAGTGCTAAAACTACTTTTGGGCAAATTTACTATTACGATAATGAATTACCTGGGAAACCCATAGTTTATTTACACGGGGGGTATGGAAAACCAGATGTAGTTAATATATTGCACCATCACTTATCTCCAAAAGGAATTAGAATAATATCCCCATATTTACCGGGCCACGGTCTTTCATATGAAATTCCCAGGAAATTTTCTTTTGCAGATTTTATGCTTTCAATTAAAGAATTTATATTAGAATTAAATCTAAATGAACCATTAAATATTATAGGCCGGTCATTCGGTGGGAGGGTAGCATGGGAATTGTGCCTGGATCATAATATAAATATAAAAAAATTGGTCTTGATAGATCCCTTTTTAGATTGGACTAACAATAGCACAATTAGAATTTTAGGAAACATGGTAATCGATAAGTTTTTTGATAGAATTCGAAGAATTTCTAGTAAGGCAACTAAAATAGACCATAGTGAAAGTTTTATTGAAGTCCATAAACCCCAATACAATCATGCCAAAAGATTAGAATACTGTATTAAAAGTATGGGCACGCCGTCCTGTATATCGAATAGTGACATTGATATCCTTGTTTTATGGGGGGAGAATGATACAGTTGTGAAAATTAAAGATCAGGAACATAATTTAAATAAATTAAGTAGGTCAAAACTTGAAGTACATAAAGGCAGCCACTATTGGCATTATGAAAATCCGATTGCATTAATTGATTCATTAAATAAATTCCTGATTAAATATTAATTGAATAGAGAAATTAACCCTGATAAACTTTTAATTGCTATCTATATATGAAAGAACTTACGAAATGGCAGGTAATCAGCTTTATATCCCGCGGTGTAGCTATGGCTTTGGGGATTATTCAAAGTTTTTTTATTGTGAGGTTGTTAACTGTAGCGGAGTATGGATTAGTACAGCTGGCGGCTTCTATCGGTGGGGCATTCGGCATTTATCAACATTTAGGTTTAGCTTCGGGAAGTACAAGGGAAATTTCTGCTGCTAAAGACGACACCGAAATTTTCAAAATATTTATTACGGCATTGGTAATAAGGTATGTTGTTACCGTTCCGCTTGTTTTATTTCTTTTTCTTTCCGCCAATAATTTAGCAGTGAACGCATATAATGACGAATCGTTAATTCTGCCAATTAAGATTTATGCACTGGTTTTGATATTTCAAGGTGTGCAGAGCATATTAAATTCGGTTATCTCCGGAACTAAAAGATTTAAACATTTATTTTTATTTCAATCCGGAATAGCGATTGTCAGCGTTTTATTATTTATTCCTTTGGTTTATTTTTATAAAGTAAACGGATATTTTTATGCACTGGCGATTTTTAATTTAGTTTCTTCAACTATACTTGCCTATTTGGCATTCAGACCTTTGAAAGGCAAACTGGTTTTTCCCAGTAAAAGCGACTTTAAAGCGTTATTTAAGGAACTTTTGTCAATTAGCCTGGCTATTTATTTTGTGAAAATATTATATACATGGTGGGAAAAGTCCGGTCCTCTGCTTTTAGGTTTTGAAGTCACGAAAGAAACCGTAGGCATTTTTGCATTCAGTATGCTTTATGCAAAGAAGCTCATGAATATTTCCGACGCGGTTACAGACGTTAATTTGCCTGTTTTATCTGAAAAATATGTCAACGATACCTCCTCGTTTATTAAGATGTTCAGCGACAATTTCAATAAAATATACATATTGGTTATATTCGTTGCCTCTGGCGCAGTTTACTGGAGCAAGGATGTAATCAGACTTTTAGTTGGAGGGGATAAATACAACGATTCCTTTCCTTATATTTTGCCTCTGGTGTTCGCATTTGTTTTTTATTCATTTATAAACATAATAAAGTCATCGGTTATAATTCCGGCTAAACTCGTTAAGGAACTGATTTCAAGTTTCGTGGTGCTTTTAATATCTACTGTTCTATTTTTTGTACTTACTAACGAAAATTTAGGAAGTCTTCCGTCAATGTCTTATGCAATGTTACTAGGCTCAGCTTTATGTATGGTATTTATGGTATTTATTTCACAATATAGACTGAGGTTTAAATTTATAAACCACGATCATGTTTTGTTAATAATACAGGGATTTACTATTGCATGGGTAGGTGCGGGGTACGTATTATTGGACGGTCACCCTCTTAGCTTTGTTTTAAAAGTTGTTCTTTTTGCTTTATTTATGTTTCTCTTATTTTTGGGGGCACGAATTTCCAATTTTATTTCAAAAGATGATTTGGAATTTGCGGTTGATAAAATTCATAGAATGTTAGGAAAAACAAAATAAAATGCCATCAGCAGATGCTAAAGATTTAATGAGGAGCTTAATAGCCGATAAGTATGGAGGCAATCCGGAATGGAAAGATGAGTCTGAAAGACTTTTCGGTCCTCAGGAAGCATCGGCGCAATGGCATGAATTTGAAAAAGCCGGCATAATTCCACCCCCTGAATCGGACTTAACTTTTGTAAGTGTATCTGCAAACATACCCACTCAAGAGTTAGCGATGTTTCAAGCTGATTTATTAACTAGAAGAGGAAAAAGCAAATTTATAGTTGGGGATATAGCCGACTTAGGTGTCCACCCTTTTATTGAAAAATTTGTTAAACCCAAAGTGTCGGAGTTACATTCATTTGATTATTTAAGATGGAATGCATCAGAACTTCCTCTTCCTGACGGTATAGCAGATATAGTAATAGATAGAAAGGGGGCGCTTTGGCATGTAGCTTACAACTTTAAAGATCCTCGATTATTGATTGATACTTTTAATGGTTATCATAGAATTTTAAAACCTGGCGGGAGCTTGGTAGTTGATAATATAAAAGGTTTCACTACGTATGTTGCTGGGCTATCAGCAGCTCGGCAGGCAGACATTGTAATAAAAACTTTATCTGGTGCTCCTCTATCAGAAATATATCCCGATGCTCCAATGCAGTACGAACCTTCCACAATTTACGAAATTAGAAGACTTGCTTTGGCTTTACCGGATAACATGAAACTAATAACAACTATATCGGAATATTTTGATATAAAAGATTTTGGTGAAGGTGCTTTGTCAGTAAAAATATTTACAAAAAAATAAATTTAATAAGTTTTTGTTGAGTCTCTATGCCGACAATGAATCTATTTGAAAAAAACCAAACAATCCATTAAGCTATTTTTATGCATGTTTTAAGTAAAAAATGGCTTTTATTTGGTCTGTTTATTTTGTTTTTCTTGGCTACCAGACTTCCCAGACTTAACAATGACACTATTAATCCCGACGGAGTTAACTGGCATTTTAGGACGGAGCAATTTATTGTCGGTTTAAAATTCCGTCAATTCGAAAGAACTTATCAGCATTATCATCCCGGTGTTACTTTAATGTGGATATCGGGAATTCCGATTGAATTCTATAAACAGTTGAATCCGGCAGAGGTGATTTATAATCAATTTAATTTCCCCACTTATGATTTGATAGCCAAGTTTTCATTAATTATAGTACAGCTTTTTTTATCGGTACTTACAATATATCTTCTTGATAAAGTTTTATACGTTTTATTTCCGAAACACTCATTATTTTTATCGGTGGCAAGTGTTGCTCTGTTTTCATTTGAACCGTTTTTTATAGGAAATTCGCGGCTTTATCATCTGGATGTACTTTTAGCACTGTTTTTATTTGACGGATTATTGTTAACAATTTTGCATTTAAGGGAATTTAAATGGATTTATGCGCTTTTATCCGGATTGTTTTTTTCTCTGGCATTTTTAACTAAAACCCTTGGTGTGGGAGGTATATTATTTTTTATCCTTTTCGGCGGATTATTTGCCTTTAAAACATACGGTAAAAAGAAAGTATATAAATATGTACTTTCCGTATTAGTCCCTTTTTTACTTTTTACTTTTTTGCTGTTTCCGGCGCTTTGGGTTAAACCATTAGAGGTTTTAACAGAGTTATATAACGAGGGGGAGAGAGTAGGAGTAAGAAAAGGGCACGGCCAGATCATTTTAGGTGAATACACACGCGACGGAGGGCTGTTTTTCTATCCCTTAGTTCTGCTGTTGAAGGTTACACCATTTTTGTTGTCTGGTGTATTTATTATGGCAGGTTACGTTGCGCATAGTAAATTGATCAAAAAAGCTACAACGCTGCCCAATATAATAAAGAGTGTGTTTAAAATCTCTAACTTATCAAATCCGGTAATATATTTATCCGTTTTATATATAGGATATGCATTAATAATGACTTACCCTACTAAAAAGCTAGACAGATATATGATTCCGGTTTATCCATATTTATCTCTGATTTCTGTTTTGGGATTTTATTTTATTCGGGATTATTTAAATAAATATATTTTACGCACTTTATTGGTGATATCGGCCGCAGTTTTTTATGTAATTCCATTAACAAATCTTTATCCATACTACTTTTTGTATACAAGTCCGGTGTTTGGTTCCGCACAAAATGCTAATGCTGTACTGGCTCAAAAGCCGCTCGGAATAGGCATATATGATTTAAAAGAGTTCATAAAGGATAATTATGCGAATACTTACGGTGACGAGCCGAAACTAGGTTTTATTGATATCAAGCCAATGAAATCTATTTACTCGAATTCAAAAATATTTGATATCCGTGAAATTAGTTCTACGAAATTTGATTTACTTATATTGGGAGTTAACGAAGAGTTTCCCAAAAAAGTTCTGGATAGCGATATAAAATGGGTAAAAGATAAAGTATTATTTATTAACGGATTAGAATACTGGAGAGTTTATGTTAAAGAAAATTAATTTGATTCTACTGGGAATTGTTATTTTAGCGGTACTTTTAAGAGTTATCGGAATCACACATAGTTTTCCGTTTATTTTTCATCCTGACGAACCCACAGTAGTTAGATCTGCTTTAGGAATAAGATTTGACCCGAACCCCGGGCACTTCGACTGGCCGCACCTCTTTATTTATCAAAATTATTTTCTATTTATGATATTTTCGAAAGTAAGGGATATTATTGCTGCTATTGGATTAAAAAGCTCCCTTTCATCTGCATTTCCGATAATTTGGGATGATTATCTGGTATTTTATTTGCTGACTCGCCTTTTTGCGGCATTGTTGGGAGCTTTCACGGTTGTTCCTGTTTTTTATACAGCAAAAAATCTGTTTGGTGAAAAAGCGGGTTATTTTTCAGCGTTAGCGATGTCTGTAATGCCATTTCACGTCTGGCATTCCCACTATTCTCTTGTAGATGTCCCCATGGCTTTTTGGGCGGCTTGTGCAATGTATTTTTGTTCAAAGATTCTTAAGGAAGCATCCCTAAAATACTATATTTTGGCTGGTGTATTTGTTGGGTTAGCTGCTTCTACGAAATACAACGGCGGTTTACTGGCTTTAATGATACCTTTGGCTCATTTTTACAGGATTAAACGAATTGATAAAATCATAATATCGCTGGTTTATTCGGGATTGGCGGCATTTGCCGGTTTTATATTAGGTACTCCATACTCTTTGTTGGATTTTGATACTTTTATAAGGACTGATAGCCCGCGGGGAGCATTATGGCAGTTTACTAATGTAGGTAGTCTGCCGTTTGGAGAACATATAATCTCTTTTTTCAGATCACTTTTTTCAACTTTGTTTGAGGATATGGGATATACTTTTACAGCTGTATTTATCGGATTATTCATTTTTCTTTTTACTGAAAGACTAATATTCAAAAAAATTAAATTTGATAATTATATATTGTTTTTTTACGCTGTTGCTTTATTTTTGATTTATTATATTTCGGGATTTGAAAAAGTCAGATCACATTACTTTTTATTTATAGTTCCTTTTATAGCGATAATTCTTGGATATTTTTCTATATTGCTACAGAATATATTGGTGAATAAAAAGCTGATTTATTTGATTCTATTTATGGTATTTTTGTTTCCTTTTATATTTTCGTTGAAAAACACGCTCACTTTCTACCGGAAAGACACAAGGGTATTGGCATATTACTGGCTTAGAAAAAGTGTAAAAGATAATGATTACTTAGTTTATGACTCATCCCAGTTTGAACCAGTTTTAAATAAGTTTAAAAACACTCAAAAAGCTAAAGGTTACCAAAGGGCAGAAGAGATAAAAAGCCTAAAAGGAACGGGTTATATTATATATAATTATGAGGGCGATGAATCTGTAATAGAAGGTTATAGCGAGGTTTATCGAATCGGTAATTATTTAAGGAACGGCCCGAAAATAATAATCTTTGAAATATGACAACTATTAAATTGAAACTACTTAAGTGGGAACTTGCTGCGGTTTTTTTTATTTTTCTTTTTTCCAGACTACCTTTTTTAGGGTTTGATACATTTAATACCGACGCCTGGAAGTGGAAATCCAGGATTTATGATTTTGGGACTGGGGTATTCACATTAAATTTTGAAAAAACGATTCAGAAATACCACCCTGGGGTAACATTGATGTGGCTCGGATCAGGTGCGGTGAAAGTTTACAATTTATATTATGAAACCATAAGAAAAGTATTACCTCCTGACAACGATGTTCAAACCATATTTGAATTAAATTTTGTACAGAAGCTTTTTATTGTTGCATTTTTAGGGCTGGTTTTGGCTTCTATATATTATGTACTGGGAAACATGTTCGGAAGGCGGTATGCGGTAATAGTATTCGCATTAATCGTCTTTGATCCTTTTTATACTGCGCTTTCCAGGGAAATTCATTTGGAAGGATTGCTTTCCACACTAATGCTGGGATCTTTTTTATGGTTTTATTATTATCTGGAAAATACTAAAGATTCTTCGAGATTTATTATCTCCGGAATTTTTGGGGCTCTGGCAGTTTTAACCAAAACGACCGCGGTGTTTATAGTTCCGTTTTCATTTATTCTGGCTTATTTATTTTATTATATTCATAACAAAAAGGTACACGATTCACTAAAGCTTGCTTTGACTCCATATTATAAGTGGCTGATGGTTTTTACCGTTTGTTTCATATTATTTTGGCCCGCGATGTGGGTAATGCCCGAGCAGGCTTTACAATCTTTGGTAAAAGGAGTCTTTGATGTAGGAATAGAAGAAGGTCATGAACAGTTGTATTTCGGCCGTTTGATTGAAGATCCGGGTTTAGCATATTACTTAGTGGTTTTCGCTTTTAGAAGCTCTGTTCTGTTAGTGATCGGGCTTCTGGGGTTTGTGCTATTTTCCAGGAAATCATATAACTCCGAAACGAAAAAATTTATTTTGATTTCGCTTTTGTATTCGGTTCTGTATTTAGTTGAGATAACATTACCTTCAAAAAAACTGGACAGATATATACTTCCCGGTATGCTTGGATTGATGTTGTCTGCTGGATTTTTCTATGACTGGCTTTTGGGAAAGCTGAAAAGTTTTCATAACATTGCATTTTTGTGGGTATTTTTACCTTCACTAATTTTATTTATACAGTTGGTTCCTGATTATTTCTCTTATTATAACCCGATTTTGGGAGGACTGGCGAAAGGAATTTTTGTATTAGAACCCAAATGGATGATCGGACAAAGACAGATTCAGAATTACTTTATTTCCTTGAAAGAAAAAGAAAAATTGGTGGATTTTAGAAATAACGAATCCCTGGATTCAGCAATAAATAAACCTGAAATAAACACGAAACTAACTATTGGTTTTCAGGAAAAGTATTATACTCAGATTCATCCGTTTATTAGTAGAATAGGAGGCAGGGCGGTTATCCAGGATTTAACGCCTCACGCGGTCAGAACAAAATACTTTGTCTACCCTGTTTGGGATGATAGATCTAAAGAAGAAAACAGATTTAAACTAAAATATGTAGATTCAATTTTTTTGAGAAGCGTTGAAGTTTACAGAGTTTATGCAAGGCAATAATAGAATGAGTTATTTTATTGAAGTAAAAGTTAAGAAATAAAAATAAAGATGCAAAAAGTGAAAGCGATACTTAATGATCAATCCGTATCCGGGACAATTATAGTTACAACCGGATTGTTTGTATCCTCTATTTTTAGCTATTTTCTGCAGTTTGCCCTTGGACGTTTTTTGAGCGTACAGGAATACGGAGATTTTAACGCACTTCTTTCACTGTTTTATATAGTGGGGGTTCCCTCAACAGTATTAGGTATTTCGATTATCAAAGTTGTTTCGGAACTTAAGGCCGAAAATGAATACGAAAAGGTTTCAGGGTTGTTCTGGCATTTGAGTCTTTTTTCTCTGATTTTTGGGGCGATTCTTGCTTTTGTATTTGTTGTTTTACAGGAACAAATAGGTTTATATTTAAAAATTGCTGATGGAGGGGTTTTAACCGTTTATGCGGCCGTGATTTTGCTTTCATTTTTATCCCTTATTCCTCAATCTTTTTTGCAGGGTTTGCTTAAATTTAATTCCTACGCATTTTATGTAGTTATTTTTGGTCTGTTGCGTCTTGTGATTCCTGTTTTGTTCGTTTTAGTAGGGTATGGAGTTGCCGGTGCGTATGGAGGTATTTCCATTGTTATTATACTGACTTACTTCATTGCGCTATTATTATTAAAATCTGATTTAGTAAATAAAATTCATAAAATGTCATTTAAAAAACACTATAAAAGAATACTCACTTTCTCTGCTTCGGTTTTGCTGGTCAATCTTGGGTTAATGATGCTAAACAATATTGACGTTTTACTGGTGAAACGATTTTTTCATCCTGAAATGGCAGGATATTATGCAGGAGTGGTTACAGTAGGTAAGATACTTCTTTTTGGAGCGGGAACTGTTTCGGTCGTAATGTTTCCGCAGATTTCTGAAGCGCATGCTAAAAAACAGTATGTATATGAAAAACTGAAAAAATTTCTCGCGATCCAATTTATAATTGTAATTATGGGTTTGCTGGTGTTTAGTATTTTTCCTTCATTAATTGTGCGGATTATGTTCGGAGAACCGTTCCTGCCGACCGTTCCGTTCATACCGTCATTTGCGATCTTTATAGGATTGTATGTTCTGATAACTTTTATGGTTAATTTTTTCCTTGCGATAAATCAGACCAAGGTATTCTTATTGCTTCTGCCGGCAGTTGCAATTCAATTTCTAGCTTTAAACATTTTCAATGACTCGCTATTTACTGTGATTAGAGTTAATATATTAGTCGCAGCGATGCTCTTAATATTGTTATTTGTATATGGTTATTCAACTATTCGCAGCAAAATCGGAAGCCAATAGAGCTTCAATATTATAGTAAAATGGCGAGAAAATTAGTATCCATAATTGTACCTGCCTATAAAAAACAAGACACAATAAAACATGATATAAAAAACGTTTATGATACGATGTGCCAAAGCAGATGGGACTTTGAAATATTAGTAGTAGTTGACGGTTTTGTAGATAAAACATTTGAGCTGGCAAAAGAAATGGAAAGAGACGTTATCCGGGTATTCGGTTATAAAACAAATCGAGGAAAAGGGTATGCAGTTAAATATGGAATGGCGAGAGCTTTGGGAGATTATTTGGCATTTATTGATGCGGGTCTGGAAATAAATCCGAATGGTATTTCAATGATTCTTGAACATATGGAATGGTATGATGCGGATATAATAGTAGGTAGCAAACGCCACCCGGTTTCTAAAGTAAATTATCCGTTTTTCAGAAAACTTTATAGTTGGGGGTATTTTACAATTATAAAATTGTTGTTCGGTGTAAAAGTGCATGATACACAAACCGGATTGAAAGTTTATAGGAGGGAAGTGCTGGAAACAGTTATGCCCAGACTGGTAATAAAAGAGTATGCGTTTGATATAGAATTATTAGCTGTGGCTCATTATTTAGGTTTCAAGAGAATATATGAAGCGCCTGTAGAAGTAAAATTTGATTTTACTACCTCAAGGATTAAAGGATTTTTGATTTTTGACGAATTTATAAGGAGAATGCTTCATGATACTCTGGCTATATTTTATAGAATGCACATATTAAAGTATTATCATGATAATAGATTTTAGAAATAACGAATCCCTGGATTCAGCAATAAATAAACCTGAAATAAACACGAAACTAACTATTGGTTTTCAGGAAAAGTATTATACTCAGATTCATCCGTTTATTAGTAGAATAGGAGGCAGGGCGGTTATCCAGGATTTAACGCCTCACGCGGTCAGAACAAAATACTTTGTCTACCCTGTTTGGGATGATAGATCTAAAGAAGAAAACAGATTTAAACTAAAATATGTAGATTCAATTTTTTTGAGAAGCGTTGAAGTTTACAGAGTTTATGCAAGGCAATAATAGAATGAGTTATTTTATTGAAGTAAAAGTTAAGAAATAAAAATAAAGATGCAAAAAGTGAAAGCGATACTTAATGATCAATCCGTATCCGGGACAATTATAGTTACAACCGGATTGTTTGTATCCTCTATTTTTAGCTATTTTCTGCAGTTTGCCCTTGGACGTTTTTTGAGCGTACAGGAATACGGAGATTTTAACGCACTTCTTTCACTGTTTTATATAGTGGGGGTTCCCTCAACAGTATTAGGTATTTCGATTATCAAAGTTGTTTCGGAACTTAAGGCCGAAAATGAATACGAAAAGGTTTCAGGGTTGTTCTGGCATTTGAGTCTTTTTTCTCTGATTTTTGGGGCGATTCTTGCTTTTGTATTTGTTGTTTTACAGGAACAAATAGGTTTATATTTAAAAATTGCTGATGGAGGGGTTTTAACCGTTTATGCGGCCGTGATTTTGCTTTCATTTTTATCCCTTATTCCTCAATCTTTTTTGCAGGGTTTGCTTAAATTTAATTCCTACGCATTTTATGTAGTTATTTTTGGTCTGTTGCGTCTTGTGATTCCTGTTTTGTTCGTTTTAGTAGGGTATGGAGTTGCCGGTGCGTATGGAGGTATTTCCATTGTTATTATACTGACTTACTTCATTGCGCTATTATTATTAAAATCTGATTTAGTAAATAAAATTCATAAAATGTCATTTAAAAAACACTATAAAAGAATACTCACTTTCTCTGCTTCGGTTTTGCTGGTCAATCTTGGGTTAATGATGCTAAACAATATTGACGTTTTACTGGTGAAACGATTTTTTCATCCTGAAATGGCAGGATATTATGCAGGAGTGGTTACAGTAGGTAAGATACTTCTTTTTGGAGCGGGAACTGTTTCGGTCGTAATGTTTCCGCAGATTTCTGAAGCGCATGCTAAAAAACAGTATGTATATGAAAAACTGAAAAAATTTCTCGCGATCCAATTTATAATTGTAATTATGGGTTTGCTGGTGTTTAGTATTTTTCCTTCATTAATTGTGCGGATTATGTTCGGAGAACCGTTCCTGCCGACCGTTCCGTTCATACCGTCATTTGCGATCTTTATAGGATTGTATGTTCTGATAACTTTTATGGTTAATTTTTTCCTTGCGATAAATCAGACCAAGGTATTCTTATTGCTTCTGCCGGCAGTTGCAATTCAATTTCTAGCTTTAAACATTTTCAATGACTCGCTATTTACTGTGATTAGAGTTAATATATTAGTCGCAGCGATGCTCTTAATATTGTTATTTGTATATGGTTATTCAACTATTCGCAGCAAAATCGGAAGCCAATAGAGCTTCAATATTATAGTAAAATGGCGAGAAAATTAGTATCCATAATTGTACCTGCCTATAAAAAACAAGACACAATAAAACATGATATAAAAAACGTTTACGATACGATGTGCCAAAGCAGATGGGACTTTGAAATATTAGTAGTAGTTGACGGTTTTGTAGATAAAACATTTGAGCTGGCAAAAGAAATGGAAAGAGACGTTATCCGGGTATTCGGTTATAAAACAAATCGGGGAAAAGGGTATGCAGTTAAATATGGAATGGCGAGAGCTTTGGGAGATTATTTGGCATTTATTGATGCGGGTCTGGAAATAAATCCGAATGGTATTTCAATGATTCTTGAACATATGGAATGGTATGATGCGGATATAATAGTAGGTAGCAAACGCCACCCGGTTTCTAAAGTAAATTATCCGTTTTTCAGAAAACTTTATAGTTGGGGGTATTTTACAATTATAAAATTGTTGTTCGGTGTAAAAGTGCATGATACACAAACCGGATTGAAAGTTTATAGGAGGGAAGTGCTGGAAACAGTTATGCCCAGACTGGTAATAAAAGAGTATGCGTTTGATATAGAATTATTAGCTGTGGCTCATTATTTAGGTTTCAAGAGAATATATGAAGCGCCTGTAGAAGTAAAATTTGATTTTACTACCTCAAGGATTAAAGGATTTTTGATTTTTGACGAATTTATAAGGAGAATGCTTCATGATACTCTGGCTATATTTTATAGAATGCACATATTAAAGTATTATCATGATAATAATAAGAGAAAATGGGTTTATGACAGGGAATTGGAGATGCAGTTAAATACTGGAGAATCAGAGAAATAATATTTGAGATTTTAGCCTATGAAATTTAGCATAATAATACCAGTCAGATCTATAAACGATCATTTAAGGGAGAATATTGGAAAATTAAAGCAGTTAAAATATGATAATTTTGAAGTAATAATACTAACCGACAATCCGGAAACATTTGATTTCAGTGACGAAAGGTTCAGATTGCTGTCATCAGGAAATGTCGGACCGGGAGAAAAAAGAAACATAGGTGCAAATAATTCCGCCGGAGATATTCTTGCCTTTTTGGACGATGATGCCTATCCAAAAGATGATTGGCTCAATAAAGCTTACGAGATATTTAAGGATGAAAGTGTATACGCATTGGGAGCGCCTGCAATTACCCCGTTAAATGCGGGATTTCTGGAAAAATGTTCAGGGAGAGTATTGGAGTCTTTGCTTTCAAGCGCAGGAACGGTTCATAGACACGTACCTTTGAACCCCAAGACTGTTAACGATTATCCGACAGTCAATTTTATGGTGAAAAAAGATGCATTTTTGAGCGTGGGGGGGTTTATTAAAGATTTTTGGCCCGGTGAAGATACCAAATTGTGTCTTGATTTGATAAAAATATATGGAAGAGAGTTTATTTATGATCCGTCACCTGTTGTTTATCATCATCGAAGAAATTTATTTAGACCGCACTTAAAACAAATTTCAAGATATGGTCAACACCGAGGCTACTTTGCTAGAATCTTTCCGGAAAATTCCCGAAATCTCTCATATTTTATTCCATCTCTATTTATTTTAGGACTGCTGACAGGTCCTTTTATATGTTTATTGATTCCTTTTTTATCGTATGTTTATTTACCTGTTGTTTTTTTGTATTTTTTGTTAGTTTCGTTTGAGTTTATTCGGGTTTCAATTAAGGATAGGTCATTATTATCCGGATTATATGTTGCTATCGGAATAGTTCTCACACATATAGTTTATGGTGTAAACTTTATTATTGGTTTATTAAAAAAACCCGAATTGAAGTTAAAAAAATTTGGAGGTAAGACAGGAAATTACATAGAAGGTTAAAAAGAATTCTATTCATTTATGTTAGTTAGGTTAAATTATTAAGGAAGGTTATTAAATGGCCAGAGGTCAAAACGAATTTACTAAAGATCCTAATTCGAGAGTGAAAATTAAAGTTATAAATGAGCTTTGTATTAGCGCGGGGACTTGTATTATTAGAGCCCCGAATACATTCGATTTGGATGAAGCCGGAATTGCATACGTTAAAGAAGGTACTTGGGATGATGCCTTAGACATAATAGAAGCCGCTAAATCCTGTCCTACTACAGCGATTATTATTGAAGACATGAATGGTAATCAGATTTGGCCTGCTAAAAAGGAATAATATGCATAAATCTACATTTTTCTTTTTTAAACCTAATCATGAAAGTTTGGTAAAAGCTAAAAAGTTAAATTTAAATTCGGTATTTTCAACTCATGCAAATTTAGACGAAAGCGCAATAAAAGATATTAGGGAGAACGTTGGTGAAAATATAGAGATATATGTTGAATTAGGTGTCTTTGCAGGAAAGGATTTATGGGATAAATACCCTGATGCTGTTCCAGTTGAAGCTAGTGGAAAAGAACCATCGCGAAGCTGGTATTACGGAGTATGTCCCTCACACGAAGGAGTTAGAAACGAATGCATACAGACTATTAAAAATATTTTGGAAAAAGATATCGATGGAATTTGGCTCGATTTTATTAGATACCCCTCTAAATGGGAAGAACCCGAACCTTATATTCTAGATACCTGCTATTGTGATAGATGTTTAAAAAAATTCAGTGAATATTTAGGGGAACCTATAAAAGGAGGCACTTTGGAAGATAAAGTTTTATTGATTGACGGGAGCTATTACATTGAATGGATTGATTTTAAAACGGAAATGATAACCTCAATGGTGAGAGAGGTGAGAAAGCTGATTGATGAACATAACAGTAAGGTTGTAGATGGTAAAAACGTTAAGCTGGGATTTTTTGCGATTCCCTGGCAGGATAAAGAACACAGTGCCGGTATAAAAAGAATAGTCGCGCAGGATTTTGGATCTTTAAGTACTTTGGTAGATGTTTTCAGCCCGATGCTTTATCACAAAATGGGTGGGAAAGATGTTTCGTGGATAAAAGAAATGGTTAATTATTTTTGGGAAGTTGGAAAACCGGAGCTTCCGCTGATTCAAACAGAACCTAGAGAAAGTGAAATAAGTACTGAGGAATTTAAACAAGCCTTAGAATACGCAAGTGCGAGTCCTTCAACCGGAGTATGTGTTTTCTTTTTAGAGGATTTGGTGAAACAGCCTGAAAAGTTTGATGCATTAAAAGAATATTTTAAGTGAAAATCATTATACTTTTTTAGCCACTACTAACATAATATCGTATAAATTAATGTTTAAATTCGGCTTAAGG
>Ga0154771_130_pt1 | contig 35552 bp, 38 predicted proteins | sample Rifle2008BG16ft_FD_105779 | JGI IMG/M metagenome (GOLD analysis project Ga0154771, IMG submission 105779) | candidate division WWE3 bacterium RBG_16_37_10
CGTTGGGATTTGTGATTGAAGATAAACCTAGCGGTCAGTTTAAAATTAAACGCAAACTATAATTAATTAAACTTAAAGTATTTAAATAAAAATTATTAGTTGGTTCTTAACCATTTAACGCTATAAAGCCCGTATAAATCTCTAAGCTGTAGCAGATACTTAGGTTCATAAATAAAGCTTTCGGAAGGAATGTTTGAATTATTGGTACCTTGCAAAGTTCTTTTAAATACAAATTTATTGGCAGAAAATACTCCGTGCAATTCCAAAGTATTATTTGCCTCACCTTCAGTCACGTTATACGCCGTGTCAAAATTTCCGTCAGTCATAATTGCCGCGTCTATCAAATCTACTGATTTGTGTATATTTACATTTCCACTTACTATAATAAGCAGGGTTGAACTTAGAGAGATGTTCAGTTCGGCGTCAATGGTTAAATCCCCGTCTATAAATACTATTTGATTAAAAACGGCGCTGGAAAATCCGGTCGGCAAAGCCTGGTTATCAATAGTAAAATTCCCGTTTATTTTATAAACGCCCGTGGATGAAGTTAACTCTCCGTTAGTAATTGTAACTTTGTTAGTTAAGGTATTATCGAAATCATCGTAATTTATGGTTGTAGGTGCGGGTGAGTTTTTCATTTCCCAATTTCTGGAGGAGCTGAAAAAGTCAATTAGAGTGCCGCCAACTTCGATTAAACCGTCTGTGTTATCCTCGGCAGCTTCGGAAAGCATATCTATGTTTGTGTTGGACCTAACGCCTCCTTCTCCTACAACGCTAATCCACGGCCCGTTTATACAAAAGTCTTTTGTAGTGGAGTTTCCGGCCATGTCCTCGGAATAAAATCGCACTACTTTGCATGTTTTCCAGTCGTTGTTGCAAAAATCTGTTTTTTGAGTGAGAAGATATGCGGATTCAACGCCGGGGATAAAAGGTGGAGATATTAAAGTTACCCATTCATTTTGTTTCCAGGCGCTGTTGCAATTTAACAGATCGGCGAATTTACCAAATGATCCGGGATTTTTATCAGTCATGTATTGATATTTATCGGTAAGAGTAGATATACCAGACGTAGGGTCTTGCACGTTAGTATAAACATAAAGCTGGTGGTCGTTTCCAAATAGGCCTCTAAAAGCTCCTGAGTTATTCCAGTTTCCCGGCGGTGTCTGATCAAGCTTGAAGGTAATACAATTCTTTTGGGGAGTAGTACAAAAGTAAGTTTCGGTGTTTCCTGCGAAATCTACGCTGTAAAATTCTACTTTGCTATCTTCATTGTCTGTTCCTACGGTAAAAGTGGTTGTAGTTGGAAGTGCCGCCGAAGATATTGATACTGCGTCAGCCAAAACGGTTCCCGCTCCAGTAAACCCGATATCCATATAAACACCTATAACATTGGCAACGTTTGTATTAAAATTCAAAGTTAATTTAGTCCAATTGACAGTTCCGCTTAAAGAAGTACTTTGACCCATTAATACGTTTGTTTGTGCTCCATATTGATCCTGAGTAATCGCGTAAATTTTAAAATAAGCACTTTCATTCACATTTGAGGTTTTTACCCACGCTGAAGCAGTCATATTTTCATAAGAATTGGCCACGGCGAAATAATTTCTATTATTTATTCCCTGCCAAATACCGCTGCCTATAGTTGAAACTATTTTTGCTGAAGCTATTTGAAAGTCCGGCGCATATTGAGTGATATCTTGAGAATATATTATTTGACTGTCTATCAAGGTTGCATCCCAGCTTCCTAGTCCCGAGGTAGTTCCTCCTGGCGTTTCAAATGAGGGGTTTTGAACTAAGTTTAATGTGTCCGAAAACGAGACTTTTTGCCATACACCCTCATTAATTCTGTAGTTTATTTCTTTTACCCCGCTTTCCAGATCCGTGGCTGTTAAATCGAATTGAACAGGTGTAACGTACCAGTTATTATCACCATTTGGGGATGACGGAGTTTGAACGTAAGTGGTAGATGGGGGTGTTATATCGACTGCAAAAGCATTGCTGTGGAATAATAATATTTCAGTTAAAAAAACCGCGAAAGCGAAAAAATATTTAAATATTTTTATAAATTTAGAAGGCATTGTTTTAATCATAATATTTTTTGATAAAATGATAAAGGAAGGAGCGTAAATGTAATACGCATATTATGCGCGAAGCTATTTCTATTGCCGTAAAAAAAGCAACTTCACTGGATGACGTAAAATACTCACTATTTGACGTTTTTAAAGGTTTTAAAAAACAGGGATTTGACCGAATTGGATACGTGTCTGGGACTATAACTTCTGACGGTGAGGCAAATATTCCTAAGAATATTGAGAGATTAACTAAATTTACTGACCATGTAAGGACTATATATATTTTCCCGATTTTCTCAGCCACCGATGTTTTTGACGAAATTCTTTTTGCCAGGCTCTTTGCGGCCGGATTTAGAAACAAAGACTGGATGGTGTTTTGGAAAGAAGTTTTAGGCGCAAAAGAAAAGTTTGTGACTGATATATTTATGACTCCAAAATGGGAAAAATCGCGCGGCGCGACCGATGAGCACAAAACCGCGAAAAAGATGAAAATAACTATTAACTATATTGAATACGAGTTGTAATACAGGTTTCGCAGACTGTTAAATTGTTTTTATAAAAAGGTTGTTTTAATTTTTCAGTTGTATTTGGTGAATAATTTCGTAAGCTGTATTGTAATTTCCTATTTCACCCTGTTTAAACCATATGTTTATGTCTCTTTGAGCCTCAGTGATGTTGCTTGATCTGTGAGCTAAGTTGTACATGGCTCTGCCTCTGGAATTTGCGCTTATTATATTGTCTATTGAGAAATCGGCTCTTATAGTTCCTCTGATTTGTTCGTTGATGTAATTGCTTCCTATAATTTCTTTAGTCCTTGTAATAGCAAAAGGACCTGCCAAAACTAACGCCAGAACGGGACCGTTAATTAGGTAATTTACCGTCCATTCATAAATTTTATTACCGATTTCTGCCGGATTGTCGGAGTTAAAGCATTTTTTGGGTTTGTAGCCATAATAATTAAAAGTGTCAATCGTCCTTGTGCCCACATTTATTTTCCATTCCTTGCTGTTAATATAAAAGCTCTGAGCAAAATTTTTTGTTATGCCGGTTTTAAATTTACCTGCCACTATTTTTAATCCGTTTTTTTCAAATCTGTCTATTATTGTCCCGACCAGTCCTCGTATTATTGCATCGTGTTTTACCAGTACTAAAGTCTTTTCTGTTGTGTTCATAACGGGATTATACAACTTCAGGCTTCGAGTTTATAATGATCCAATGTCGTTATCCGTCGGAATTGTAGGTCTTCCTAATGTTGGTAAATCCACATTATTTAATGCTTTATTAAAAAGACAGGCAGCTTTGGCTGCAAATTATCCTTTTGCAACTATTGAACCTAATGTGGGAGTTGTAGACGTTCCTGACAGAAGGCTGGAAAAACTTGTAGAAGTGGTAAAAAATGAATACAGCAGTAAATTTAGAGATAGAGAAATTCCCGAGGAAATAATTCCTGCTGTTGTAAAATTTTATGATATTGCCGGTCTTGTTAAAGACGCAAGCCAGGGGGAAGGATTGGGCAACCAGTTTTTAGCACATATACGGGAAGTGGATGCCATTATTCATGTTGTTAGGGCTTTTAATGATGAAAATGTGGTAAAAGCCGGTTCGGTAAACCCTAGAGAAGACATTGAGGTTATAAATACCGAACTTGCTCTAGCGGATTTACAGACAGTACAGAAAGTATTCGGCAGGGTAGAGGCGGACTTTAAAAAATTTAAAGATAAGGAGAATACCGAAAAGCTTAATATATTGAATAAACTGGTTTTCGGTTTAAATAATGGGGAACTAGCTAGGGATATATTGGTTGAAAACGAAAAGGAATCGGCAAAAGAATTAAATTTATTAACTATAAAACCTGTAATATACGTTTTAAATGTTTCAGAAGAGGAGTTGAATACAAATGTTGCTCAATGGTTGGATGATAGTGTTATTAACGGAATAATTATATGCGCGAAGGTAGAATCCGAATTATGTTCATTTGATGAGGAAGAGAAACAAACATACATGAAATCGATTGGTATAACAGAAAGCGGATTAGATAAATTAATAAGTAAAGCCTATCAAATACTCAAACTTCAGTCTTTTTTGACAGCCGGCCCTAAAGAGGTAAGAGCGTGGACAATTAAAAAAGGCGCTAAGGCTCCGCAAGCTGCGGGAGTTATCCATACGGATTTTGAGAGGGGATTTATTTCTGCTGAAGTTGTGGGATTTGATGATTTGGTAAAAGCCGGGAGTTGGAAAAACGCCAAAGATCGAGGATTAGTAAGAATAGAAGGTAAAAATTACGTGATGCGGGACGGTGATGTGGTTGAGTTTAGATTCAGCACTTAAAATATTTATTGACCATAATAAGCACTTTTAGAATTTTTTCTAGAAAAATGTTTATTTAATATACCGCTGTCTATAAAGCTGTTTTTATTTAATAACAGAGTAAATAAAGCCATTTTAGCTACTTCTTCAACAGCAACACTGTTATGAATTGCATCTTTAGTATTTCTACCCCACGAAAAGACACCGTGGTTTGCAACTAAAATAGCCGGAATTTTAAGTATAGATGCATTTTTAAGAGTCTCTATAATTACAAGACCGGTATTGTACTCGTAATCATTTTGAATTTCTCTTTTTGTAAGCTTTCTTGTTAGAGGAATATCTCCGCAAAAATGGTCTGCATGTGTTGTGCCTAAACAAGGAATATTTTGATTAGCCTGGGCAAAAATTGTAGCATATGTGGAATGTGTATGTACTATTGAATTAATGTTTTTATATCTTTTATATAACACTAAATGGGTCGGAGTATCTACGCTAGGTTTTAGTTTTCCCTCTACAATTCTACCCTTTAAGTCTAACACTACCATGTCTTTGGGAGTTGTGGTTTCAAACTCGATACCGGATGGTTTAATTATCACAAATTTTCTATCGTCCGAAATTGCTGAAACATTACCCCATGTTAATTTGACCAAATCGTGCTTCGGCAAATCTTTGTTTGCTTTTAGGACTTGTTTCTTTAAACTTTCTAACATGGATACACAAATTTTAATCGTAATGTTAAATTTTGTAAAATTTATAAATTAAGTTTAAAATCCAGCATATGCGTTTAATGTCCAAATATTTACTCGTTAAATTGCAAAAAGATGGAGTTAATTTACGTGATTTGGTTGAAGAAATTAACCATTATAAGAGTAATATTTTACTTCCGAAGATAATTCAAAAACATACTAACTATGAATATAAGCTTATTCTTAAAAATTTGAATAGTTTAAGTTTAAACTGTGCATTAACATTTAAAGAGGCTGTGGAATTATCAAGTGAAATAACAAATTCATCGGCAATAGAGGTTTTTTTAAATCACGGGGGTAAAATAAATTGCACTTTTGAAAATCTTTTCGATGCTGCTAAAAGTATCAATTCTGCTATTTTAAGGTCCCCTAGAATTTTAGAGGAAGATCTATATGTAATTAATAAATATAAAAATTGTAAGAAAATCGATGATTTAATGGAGTTAACTGATTATTTGAAATTATCAGGCGTACATAAAGAAGAAATATTTAATTCTTTTTCCAAATTACCACCACAAAAAACTAGTAAATACATGCGGGCGGTAATTCAATGGTTTATAGGTTTTAAATCAGTAAAAAGTCGAAGGAAAGATGCAATCTCATTGCCCAAAGCTGATATAGAAAGCATTTATAAGATTTTTCTAGGAGAAAAAAGAAAGCCAGCAATAGTGGCCCATTATTATACACCTTATAAATCACCTAACCCTTTAAAAACTGCAGGAAACGGGAAAATAGACTTAGCAGAATTAGAGTTTTTACACCCCAGATTATACTCGTATGAGGTATCTAAACTGTTAAATGTACATTTCAAATGGATCGTTATAGATGAATCCTCTGAAACTGGAATTTCAGATGGTATTAGCAATAATATTCTGGAACAAAACGAAGATATTATTTCTAACTATTTAAAATTGACCGGAGCTGATAACTTTATAGAGTTTAGAAGTATGAAGAAAGATATAAGAGATTTGCTTGAATCGAAGTTTGAAGATATTTATTTGGAAAAAATACCTTTAACTAGAGTAATCGACGAACAGACTTTTAATTTGGCAATTTTTGCTTCCCACAGCCATCTATATTCAAAAGGATTTAGTAAAGATGATATAGAGAGTGTAATAAAAGCAACTTTAACAAGAAATAAAGAAGATTTGACTGAGCATATATGGGGATATGCTTATGGACTTTCACAAAGACTTTTAACTCTGAAGAGTATCAAGGAGAGTATAAAGTCTGAGATTAGGTTTAATAACAAAAAATTGCCTCAAATATATTCAGATCTTTTGATAAAAGCGACAGTTATTAGAGATCCAAGAAGACTTTCAATTCTCTCCAAAAGCGATATTGAAGATAAGTCAAGACTTCCGAATTACGGTATACCTTTATATAATCGCGGAATTTATCTAGGTGTTGTTAATTTTTGTGAAGCAGTAAAAAATATCGATAAGTTTTTAGCCTATAATATAGGAAATCAGATAATTGCTTTTGAATATTCAGCTTAAAATATATGAAAATAATTAAGCAAGTTATTCCCGCGATATTGGAAAAACATGACGGTATAGCTATAAAAAAAGCATATGCGGTACAAGAATTCGTGAAATGTATACATCTTGATATTGCAGACAGTACATTTGTTAATAACATAACAGTTTTAGACCCTAAAATTCTTAAAAAATTACCACCAAACTGTATTTACGAAGTGCATCTTATGGTTGATAATCCTTTAAATTATGTTTATTCTTTTTTGGAGGAAGGGGTGTATATGTCCTACATACACTTAGAAATACCAAACATAGAAAAGGTATTAAAGAAATTAGAATTAGTTAAATCGAAAATAGGGTTGGTAGTGGATGGTCAAACATCAATAGAGAAAATTTATCCATATATAAATAATTTCAAACATATTTTGGTAATGGGAATTAAGGCCGGTTTTTCCGGCCAAACCTTTTTAGAGTCGACTGTAAGCAAAGTAAGAAAATTGAAAGAATTAGATCAAAATGTAGTAATTAGTGTAGATGGTGGCATAAATGAGAAAACAGCCAAAAGTGTTATTAAAGCAGGGGCGGACAATATAGTCTCTGCGTCCTTTATTCATAATAGTACCGATGTTAGTAAAGTTATAATGGAATTAGAAGAATTGTTTAATATACAGAAACAGCAACTTTGAACTTGATTTGTTTAATACAGCATTGTAACATTTCCTTCTCTGTTAACACTAAAGCTGGCTCTATTTTAACTAGAATTAGCCAAGTAGACATTTGAAAAAATATCGGTATAATCGGGAAATATAGATAGGACGACTTTGTCGTCTATTAAGTGCAATATGAAAAAATACGAAATAATGACAATATCAAAATCAAAACTCGGAGAAGACGGTTCAAGAAACCTATCCAATTCTGTTAAGGATCTGATTTCCTCTTTTAGAGGTACTGTTTTAGACAATAATTTTATGGGTAAAAGAAAGCTTGCCTACAACTTGAAAGGGGAGAATGAGGCTTTCTATGATGTTATTAATTTTGAATTGGAACCAGGTGAACTGGCCGGTTTTAAAACCAAGCTTAATATAGAAAATAATTTATTAAGGTATTTAATTACGACCAAAGATTAATTTTTGGCGGAGTGGAGGTAATAATGTCAAGAAGTGTAAATAAAGTAATATTAATAGGAAATTTAACTAGAGATCCGGAGTTAAGGTATACACCTCAGGGAAGCGCAGTCGTCAGTTTTGTAGTAGCAACGAATAGGGAATGGAATATGGACGGGGTCAAAAAGGAAGTTGTAGATTTTCATAGTGTTGTAGCTTGGAATAAACTGGCCGAGCTCTGCGGTCAATTGCTTTCCAAAGGTAGCAAAGTCTATGTGGAAGGAAGGCTTCAAACCAGGGATTGGACCGATACAGAAGGCGTTAAAAAATATAAGACAGAAGTTGTGATAGATGAGATGATAATTTTGAGCAATAAGAGATCGAGTAACGGAGCTGCCCCGAGTTCGGAAGAAGAATCTCCAGCCGAAAACAATGGAGGAGAAGATATAGATTTAGATCAGGTCTTAAGTGAAGACTTTTCTAAATCCCAATAATTAAATAAAAATGGCATTAAGAAGAACTAGGGAAGTAAAAACAAAATTTAGTAGTAATAGAGTGAATAGCACGACTTGTTATTTTACTCAAAATAATTCTAAACCGGATTACAAGGATGTTTTAATACTCAGGAGATTTATCAATGACAGGGGTAAAATAATCAGGCAGTCAATTTCCGGAGTGACCGCTGAAAATCAGCGTTTACTAACTAGAGCAATAAAGAGAGCCAGATACATGGCGCTTCTTCCTTATACTGACAGACATTCATTATAATAAGGACCTGTTTTAGTCTTAGATCTCAACTAGAAATCTGATAGAATAAATCATATGCCAGTGTTATCAGTAGTGTTTGGTGATTCCAGTGTCTCATTTCTTTTTTTGGATTCGCTTACAGACTACAAATTCTATAACTTTCCATATATCTACTCTCATGAGCTATTTATCAGTCAATGTACTGAAGGGGATTTTTATGCTGAAATGCTCGAAATTGTGTGTAAATCCCTTAATAAAGATCTTAAGAATTATAAAGTCATATTAGGAGGCTATCCGGAAACGCCTTCTATTCATGTTGATCATGTGTTCGAACAGCCGATTTCAGATATTATTAATTATGGGGCTATTTATCATGCCGTCTTAATAAATAACACATCATTAATCAGCCCGTCCAGCTGTTTTTCCGCGTTTCCCACCAAATACTCAAATGGTTATTCGGACGATGAGGGTTACAAAAACGCGAAAATCAATTATTTTGCCAATTTGAATGCCTTTCCTATGTATAAACCGGGGTATGGCGAGGACCCGACATTCTTGATAGAAAAAGATAATATTGTGAGGTTGTTTGATGTTTCACCAAAGGATCCCGGCATGGAAAAAGATAAATTCATATTGTTTTCCGGAGAGAGATTTTTAAATTTGGAACAGAATGATTCTAAGCCGGTACTGCTTTGTTTAGATCTAATAAAAAAACCGGGAATTTTCCAGATTAAAATTGACAAGAAAAATATATACCCCACTATGGCCCTGGCTCAGGCTTACGATCAAACTTATGAAAATCTACTACTTGATACGGATTTTATGAGTTTATGCCCATTGATAAACGCTCCGGGCCAGAGCGAATTTTTAATTTATAGTGAAAACAGTGAGAGTAAATATATGGAACTACCACCGGATAATATTTTATTCTTGCCTGCAACCGAAAACGTTCAAATTATGGTTAAAATTAAAAACACAGTCTTAGGTAATGTTGAAAAGTACATTAAGGGCGGAACATTGGGTTTAATAGTTGATACGCGGGATAAAAGCAACGAGAAACTCTACACTAAAAAATATATTTCTAAAAATATTAAAGAATGGATTTCTATTGTGGATAAAAGTTTATGTATGCACCAATTTTAAAAAGAATTAAATATTTGGATAATGTTCTAGTTGAAAGAGCCCTGCCCGTAAAAGGATTTACATCAGTAAAGGAAGGGGATGTTGTTGAACCATTTACCAAACTGGGTATGGCGAAAGTTTCGTTTTCCAAAATAATGCTTCCCGACAAGATGAAAATGACCCGAGAGTTTTCGAACAAGATGTTTCTTACCACAAAAAAGGAAATCGGCAGAGTAGGGTTTAAGAAAGTATTGGCGCCTTTTGACGGGTATTTAACAAAAGAAAGCGGTGTATTTATATTTCAGGAAGAAGCGCGGGATTACTGGCTTTTGTCCGGAGTGTGGGGGCAAGTCGCATCTGTTGTTAAAGACAAATCCGTTTTGGTGAAAACGCAAGTGATAGATGTAAAGATGGTTGCCTGTACAAAGCATAATGTAAGCGGGGAATTGCTGGTATTTCCAAATCCTTCAGATACGTTGGAGATGCACTATTTGGAAAAGTTTTCCAAAGATGTTCGTGGAAAAATAATTTATATGGGGGATTTTGCTACAAAAAGACTGGTGAAGAGAGCTGTAGAGCTTGGTGTGGTAGGTATTTTGGCTGGGGGAGCAGATAAAGAAACGTTTGATCTGGCAAAACAGAACAGCCTGTTTTTGGGGATATTCACCGGGTATGGTTCAGTGTATATATCCGGTGAAATATTTGATGTGCTAAAAGGGGTATTCAATAGGTATGTTTTCTTATACGGGAACGAGATGATTTTAAGAATACCAAATGTAAATCCGAATATGGTATCTACAATTGCGACAGTTGAAGCAGATAAGAAGAAAATGGAGAAATCTAATAAAAACGTTAAGGAAACCTCTAACTTTGGAGAGGTGCTGAAAGGTCAGAAGGTTTTTATAGTTCAATACCCTTATTTGGGGTGGGAAGGTGTTATTGACTCTGTGAATGAAAGAAGTATACTTGTGAAATTTGAAAATAAAAATGATCTGATCGAGGTTTATTTACCCGATTTTTTGTTGCTGGAATAGTTTGAAGTGGAAATAGGAAACTTCATTTATGAAAAAAATAGTATTTATAACATTGTTTATATTAATTTCTGTTGCTTCGGCCATTTTAGGATATAAATACGGAAGTATTCGGTCTTTGTATGTAGCCAGAAAAAACCCCGCCAAAATTGAAATAATTAATAAAGATAATTCCAGATCAGGTCAAGATTTCTCATTATTTTGGGATATTTGGGATAAATTGGTAAATAGGTATTTGGAGCGCCCTGTAGATCAACAGAAGTTGCTTGAGGGAGCGATTTCGGGAGTTGAGAAAAGTTTAGGGTCTACAGAAAGCGCAAATAATTCACTATGAACCCGTATGGAGAGTTCGAAAAAAGTTTAATATCTGACGGTCCTCAACTAAGATTTCAGAAAAAATTGGGTGTTTTATTAACCTTTATCGGATTGTTTTTTTCGGGATATTTTTTAGGTGTCAGCGGATATGAATTTGATGCAGCAGTGCAGCCATTTTCACTTTCAGTCGAAAGAAAAATTCCGGTTTCCAGCGATGTGGATTTCAATAAATTTTGGGAAAAGTGGGATTATTTGATAGCAGATAAGAGCAAGGATGAAGTAAAAAAAATGTATTATGAGTCCATCTCCGGAATGGTTGAATCCTTGGGTGATCCTTATACGTCTTTTTTGGCTCCACCTGTTAACGAAGTTGTGAATAACGCCATAAATGGTACTTATGAAGGTATTGGAGCCGAACTGGGTTTTAATCAGGAGGACAAGCTTATTGTTATCTCACCCCTTGACGGTTCTCCAGCTATTAATGCCGGAATAAGGCCGGGAGACAGAATTTTGAAAATAGACGGAGAAGATACCGAGGGTATATCTCTGAACGAAGCAGTTGCTCAAATAAGAGGTGAATCGGGCACGTTTGTAACTTTAACCATCCGACGCGATGATAAAGAACCGCAGGATATAAGAATAAAGAGAGGAGTAATTACTGTCGCGAGCGTTACCTGGAAGGATATGGGAGAAGGAACAGTTTATTTGAAAGTCAGCAGGTTTGGTGGAGATACAAATAAGGAATGGGACAAAGCCGTTTCCGAAATAAATATTAAAGTTAATGAACTGGATGCTCTTGTAATTGATTTAAGAGGAAATCCCGGAGGTTATTTGGAATCGGCAGTTCATTTGGCAGGTGAATTTTATAGAAATAAACCGGTTTTATACAGAGAAACCGCTTTGGGTGAACAATTTGAGATGAAAACCAACAGGAACGGGTTTTTTACTCAAGTTCCGGCCGTTTTTGTTTTAATTGACGGAGGCAGTGCGTCTGCATCCGAAATACTGGCCGCAGCATTAAAAAGCCAAATTAACGCGACTTTGGTGGGAGAAAAAAGTTTTGGCAAAGGCACTATTCAGGATGCCGAAAACTTTAAGGACGGGTCCGGTCTGCATATAACTATTGAAAAATGGCTGACACCGGAAAAAGTATGGGTACATAAAAAGCAGGATATCGAGGGAGGGATTCAACCAGATATAACAGTCGAAATGTCCGATGAAGATATTAAAGCGGGGTTGGACAAACAGCTCGACAAAGCTGTAGAATTGTCAAAGCAAATATAAATGATGTCGAAGATTTTCACAGAATATTCTCAGAAACGAATGATTTAATTTTTAAACTATATGAATTCGAAATTGAAAAAAATAGCGGGTGTAGTTTGGCTTCTGGTTTTTGTTTCGGTTTTACTGGTGGTTACCAGTGTATACGGTGGAAATAAAATAGATTTAAAAAGTTTGTTTAACAGAAGCACAAGCGGATTTAATGAAATTAAGGAAAAAGTAGTTACCAGGCAGGAAGTAGTAGAAGAAGAATCGGCAGTTATCAACGTGGTAGACAAGGTTTCTCCTTCAGTGGTTTCAATTATAGTAAAAACGGTTACATTTGATCTTTTTAGCGGACCTACTGCAAGCGAAGAGGGGATTGGCACAGGATTTATAGTATCGGAAAACGGTTTAGTAGTTACTAATAGCCATGTGGTAGACAGTGTTGATGGCCAGTATTCGGTTGTATTAAAAGACGGAACTTCATACGATGTTGAAAGTATAAATCTGGATGAACAGTCTGATTTGGCTATATTGCAAATAGCCGCCAGGAATTTGCCGGCGGTGCAACTAGGTGATTCTGATGATCTTAAAGTGGGACAGAAGGCTATAGCTATTGGTAATGCGCTCGGAAGATTTCAGAATACCGTTACCACAGGCGTGGTTTCTGGTGTAGCGCGCCAGTTGACTGCTTCATCGGGTTTGGGAGGGGACTCCAAGGTATACGAAAGCGTAATACAAACAGATGCGGCCATTAATCCGGGAAATTCGGGAGGCCCGCTCCTCAATTCTGCCGGACAGGTTATTGGTATAAACGTAGCTACAACCAGAGGAGCCGATAACATTAGCTTTGCAATACCGATTAATACATTAAAACCTATATTAGAAGGATTTCTGCGTGAAGGAAGAATTATAAAACCTTTTTTGGGAATTTCTTACTCTTTAATAACAGAAGATATAGCAAAAGCGAGGAAAATGCCGCAAGGTGCGTTTGTTACGACAGTTTTTCCCAATACTCCGGCTAAAAAGGCAGGTTTGGAAAGGGGAGATGTGATAGTTAAGATTGATGGTAAAGAAATTAATTCGGAAAATTCTGTTGCAAAAGTTGTATCCGAAAAAAAAGTGGGAGATACAATTCAGATTGAAATCGACAGGTCTGTATTGTCAAGTAAAACTGAAACGTTGACTCTACAGGCAGTTTTGGAGGAATCTCCTAATACTACGCGCTAATAACCTTAAACATAAGTGAAATACTAAAGCTTTACTATTAAATCACATCCTTTGTGTTTCGTAATTTATTTTGAATATTTATAAAGTGCCTATTTTTGAGGATTCCTTTAAAATATCTTCTATTTCGCCATTTAATACCGCGTTTAAATTATGCCAAGAGGTTTCCAGTCTGTGGTCTGTAATTCTATCTTGGGGAAAATTGTACGTGCGTATTTTTTCGTTTCTTTCACCGGTCCCGACTTGTTCAGAACGGATTTCACTAACGTGTTTGACTTGCTGATCCTGCATAAGCTGATAAATTCTGGAGTTTAGTATCTGCATGGCTTTTTCCCGATTTTTAAGTTGTGAACGTTCTTCCTGGCATTCCACGACGACCCCGGTAGGTATATGTGTTAATCTTACCGCCGTGGAAACCTTATTAACGTTTTGGCCGCCGTGCCCTCCCGATCTGAAAAAGTCCATTTTTATATCCTCAGGGCGTATTTCTATGTTTATTTTTGATAATTTCGGCAGTACGGCTACTGTTACGGTAGAAGTATGAATTCTTCCCGAAGATTCGGTAACTGGTACCCGTTGCACTCTATGAACGCCGGATTCATTCTTTAACAAATTGTATACATTTTTGCCTTTGATTAATTCAGATACCATTTTAATTCCTCCGGCTTCATTTTCGGAATAATAGAGTTCTTCCATTTTCCATTTTGATTTTTCCCCATACCTCATATACATCCTATAAAGATCAAAAGCGAATAGTCCAGCTTCGTCTCCACCGGTGCCTGCTCTGATTTCCAGTATAACCTCATTAGGATTAATTTCGCTTTGTGCCAGGTTATAATCAGTCCCTGATTCAATATTGTGTTCAACTTCAGTCAGTGCATCCAATGAAGCTTTTAAACCGGAAATCTGTTTTTCCAGTGCTTTGATTTCATCAATTATTAACATCTGCATATCCGCACTTCCTTCGGATTCCAGAAGTTTTTTGTTTTCTACCAGTTGTTTTTGAAGTGATTTAATCTCCATTTTTAAATTATTTACTATTTCGTTCATAATTATTTCTTTACCATTAAAATATAAACTTAAGCTAAGTCTAATTAATATTACTTATTTAATCAAACTATAATCAAACGGCGATCTTTTTATATTCTCTAAGTAATTTAATTAAATTTGTATAATGTCGTAAGTTATGTATGCTGGCAAGTCTGTATGCGGCAGTGTCCTCAATATCAAATAAATGTTTTAAGTAGGCTCTAGAATAATTTTTGCACGTATGACAGTCACAGAATTCACTTATAGGTCTCTCATCCCTATGATAAATTTCCCGACCTATATAAATATGAGAGAAGGTTTCTGGGTTTAAAAGGTCTCTTAAATTTTCGGGGCGTATTGCAAAAACGTACAGCCTCTTGTGTCTGGCGTCTCTTGTGGGTAGTGTACAATCGAATATTTGCCATCCCATTTGACTGCACATTGCAATTTCGTAAGGGGAACCCACTCCCAAAGCGAATCTTATGACTTCGTCAGGTATCAAGTCCGCTATGTACTTCGAAATTTCCAGATCCAGCGAGTGCGTGTTCTCATTTACTGCATAACCGCCGTATCCTAAACCGTCAAAACCTATTTCCAATAATTTTTCAGCGCAGTATTTTCGCGACTCCATGGAGTTGTTGCCTTGAATAACCGCGAATATCAATGGCCGGTCTTTGTCTTCTATTTTGTTCAGTTCTAAGATTTTAAGATATTCTTCTTTGCTCTTTTTGGCCCACAAAATAGTCCTTTCTACAGTTTCTCTGGTTTTTTCCGGAGAAGCATCCGGCGGGGTAAAATCATCCAGGCAAATAATTATATCGGATCCGATGTTAAATTGAGTTTGAACCGATTTTTCCGGGGTAAATAATTCCTTTTTCTTAACACCAACACTAAAAGTAACACCCTTGTCGGTTATTTTTCCGGCATTTTTGCTTCTGTGTATCAAAGAGAATATCTGCCACCCGCCCGAATCGGAAACGACAAGCCCTTTAAAGTTCATAAAACCTTTTACTCCGCCCATAGATTTTAAAACGGAAGTCCCCGGGGTTTCGGCCAAATGGTAGGTGTTTACCACCACACCCTCAATTTCCGCGTTTTCCAGATCTTTAGAATCTAAGCTTTTAGTAACAGCGCGGGTTGCGTCGGGCAAAAAAATTGGAAACTCAATATTTTTCACCCGGCAATTATAACAGTCGGATTTAATATTCAGTACACTGTGCGTTTTATTGGGGATCTACTTTGATTCGTTTGCTTTTTTAAGTACTTCTTTTAAGGTAGTTTTTGTTTCGGAAGCGGGTGTTTTCGCTTTTTTCTTTGCTTTAGCTTCTTTCAGCTCCACGGCGGCTTTTTTCTTAGCTTCGGATTCCTTTTGTTTTCTGGCAAACTTGACTATTCTACCTTCGGTGTCAACAAACTTTTGCTGTCCTGTATAGAATGGGTGGCAATTACTGCATATCTCGACCGTCAACGTTTTTTTTGTTGATAAAGTAACGAATGTATTTCCGCAAGCACATGTTACAACGCAGTCAGTATAAACTTGTGGATGTATATCTTTTTTCATATTTTACTGAATAGACAACACTATCGTCCTATTAATTTAATTGAAGGTTGTTTTTGCCCAAACCTAAAGTTTTATTGTTAGAACTGGTAAAACCCTTCATCAAACCTCGTTAGCCAAAGGAGTATATCAACTTTTTTTGTGTTCCGCAATTATGACACCTATGGCAATTACGGCCGATCCTATGAGTGCAAATTTAGTCGGAATTTCGGAAATCATGACATATGCAAAAGGTAATGTAAAAATAGGAGCTAAATAGCTGTATATTGCGGTGTCTCCCATGGAATGAGTGTTTAGCGCCCAATCAAACAACATATACGCCACTATTGATGATAATAGAGACATATAAAGAACTCCCAAAATAGGCCCCGGCGGTAAATTGGCGATGTCTAAATTTATTGGTCCAAATAAGCCGAGGTTTTCGGCTAAAGCCAGAGGAATCATGGTAGCCAGACCCACATAAAAGGATGTTCCTATCATCAGGAAAGTTGAGTAGTTTTTTCTCATCGGTTTTAAATGTATAAAATGAAGCGATTTTTTTATTATGGGAGAAGTTTGTCCCAGGCTGATTTTTGACCATATTATATAAATCAAAAATGAGAAATTGTATACGATAACCAAAAAGTTGCCCCAAAGTCTGATTTTAGTATCCTGGTTAAAGATTCCCTCATTTAATATGGGCTCTAATGCCACAACTACCGACCCTAAAGTAGCAACTAGCACACCTGTTTTAACGAATTTGTTTATTTTTTCTTTAAAAAAGTAATGGCCGGCGGCAATTGCCATAAGCGGAGTTAATACGCCGATAATTGCCGAATCTAAAGCCGAAGTATACTTTAATCCCTCGAAGATAAATGCAATACTCGATTGTCCGAGTAAACCTAAAAGAAAAAGGTTGATTAAATCTCTGCGATCTATGGGATTTCTTTTTAATTCCAGGAGTATAAACGGGAGTAAAAGTAATCCTACCAGCAGAAATCTGAATAATAAAAATGTGAAAGTGGGGAGGTATTCAAGTGTTACTTTAATAACCGGTCCCGCCGCCGCCCAAATGATTGTTGCGGTGAGCAAAGACAAGTGTGCAAGAAACAAGGATTTAGTCAGAACTTTTTTAGACGGCATTCATTTTAGTATAGCGTATTGAAAAAATCTTCCAAAGATTTTGTTTCCTGTATTTGAGTCTGCATATTTTTAATAATTATGGTGCTGTTATTAAGTTCCTGTTCACCGGCGATGATAGAGTAGGGGATTCCCTTTTTATCGGCGTATCTTAGTTGTTTATCTATTTTCGCGTTTTTATCCAGCCATACCAGGCAGTTTTCGCCTTTTTCTCTTAGTTTTTTTGCAATTTGCTGGGAATATTCAAAGTATTTGCTGTTGTTAGAGTCGGAATTTTCTTGTGGCCAGACTGTAATAAAGTATTTTATTTCTTTATCAAATTCGGGTAGCAAGTTCCAGTTTTTCAAAAACTCCAGCAATGTGTAATCTCCCATGGCAAAGCCTGTGGCCGGCAAATCAAAATCACCGAAAATGTTGATTAATTTATCGAATCTCTCGCCGCCGAATATTGACCTGCTGTTTTTCGGATTTTTATCAAATACTTCATAAACCAAGCCGTCACTATAATCAAAACCTCTGATGATAGAAGGATTAAATCTACAATACACACCCAGATCCGAAGCTTTTAGCATCCCGAAGAGTTCCTTTATTGATTTATAACCCTCATTTTCATTTAATATGTCCTGGGGAATTACACTGCTTAAGGATTCTAAACTGCTGTTCATAAAATTTTCTACTTTTATGCATTGTGCATTGTCCAGTCCGAGCTCTTTTAATGAAGCCAAAAATTCATCATTCTCCATTTTACTTCTTTTATCCATCAGTCTTCGGACTTTTTCCTGTTTTTCTTCATCTAATTTGAGGGTGTTGTTTAGTAATGCGCTTATTAACCTTCTGTCGCTCAATAAAAGTGCAAACTGCTCCTGATTGGCGCCGAATGCTGTCATAGTGTCAATTATAATTGAGAAAATTTCAAAATCCGCAGTCACACTTTTTTCTCCGAAGATATTTACTTCCAGTTGATAAAACTCCCTTCCTCTTCCAAGTTGAGGTTTTTCGAATCGCCAGTTATTTCCTATCATGAACCACTTTATCGGTTGGGCCAACTCTTTATATTTCTGCGCGATCATTCTTACGGTTCCGGGAGTTAACTCCGGTCTTATTGCCAGCTTTCTGCCGCCTTTGTCTTCAAAAGAGTATAGCTGGTCTTTCACAATTTCTTCTCCGGTTTTGGCTGCAAATATTTCAAAGGGTTCTAAAATAGGGAAGTCGTATTCCTCAAATCCATACATCCTACAGACCTTTTTCCAGGTTTCAAAAATATAATTTCTGGCACGCATGTCTTCAGGATAAAAATCCCTCGCGCCTTTATATGATTGTGTACTTAATTTTTTGTTTTTTTGATCCATATAAAAATATTACCACTTAATTAAATAATTAATGCTAAAATCGTCCTAGAAGGGGAAGATGCTCGATCGCTCCATGCTGATTTTGCAATCTTCCCCTTCTATGCTCTGCCTAGCTCATGGTTTTCATTTCACTTTCCGACAGAGGTCGGGTTAGTGATTAGTGTTACCACTCGCGGTCACTGGTGTGATCCTTGACCATGTTCGTCACCTCCTTTATTTTGTTATTCTGGGTTGGCCGTTAGCTGAATCGGCAGAGGGATCCGCTTTCGGCTGGTTGCTTTCTCTAAACCTACATGTGACCTTTCGAGAAAAGCCCAAAGAAGTACTTTTTTACCTAAAAAGTATTTATTTGGATTCTTCTCATCATTCTGATTTTCAATATACCTGCAAATGTTCCCGCGAAGTCGACCTTTTATCCAACAAAAAACCGCCTTTCGGCGGATCTGTCTGTAAATTATCGAAAAAACTTATTTTCAGGGACTCATGCAACAGACGAAACAACCGCCGTTAGGTGGTATTTGCTCCATCTATGATGATTTCTACTTGTCCCTTTATACATGATGGAGATATTGTAGCAGATTTTGTCAAATTTAGGGAGTAAATAAGGTTAGGTCGAACCAACTTATGGGTTTATATAACAAGTTGTCACGGCTAATGGGTCAATGCCGACTACTTTTTGGGAGGTCTCGGGCGAGATCTTATGATATCCCTTTTGTCCTTATTGTCGGACATTTACCAACCTCCTTTCTTTAAGATAACACCAATTTGTTACTAATATTAGTTAGTGAATTGTCAAGGATTTTAGCTGATACTTCCACTCATAAAAACATGTGGTAATATATCTTTACGGAGAAAAGATTATGGAAATTACTTATATAGGTCATTCGTGTTTTAAATTAAAAGGGAAAAATTTAACCGTTGTTATTGATCCTTATGATCCGGAAAAAGTCGGGTATAAACTTCCAAAACTGGAGGCGGACGCTCTTCTTTTGTCTCATCACCATTTCGACCACGATTATGTTCAGGGTGTTACCGGATACAAACTATTGGTAGACGGTCCGGGTGAATATGAAACCAACGAGGTTTTTATTTATGGAATTCCGACATTTCATGATAATAAAGAAGGAGCTGAAAGGGGTAAAAACACTATATATTTAATTGAAATAGATGGGGTAAACGTTTTGCATCTGGGAGATTTAGGCCATGAGCTTACTAAAGAAACTCTTGAGAAAATACCTAATGTAGATGTTCTGTTGATACCGGTAGGGGGGAAATACACTATAGACGCTTCAACCGCGGTGGAGGTCATTTCTTCAATTGAACCTTCAATAGTTATACCTATGCACTATTCGACTCAGGATTTGAGTTTTAAGGAGGAGTTACAAAAACTCGATAAATTTTTAGATGAGATGGGAGTCGAGAATAGTATTAAAAAAGAGGAAAAGCTGAAAATTTCCAGCAAAAGTGACCTGCCTGAGGATACTGAGATAGTTATTCTCACTCCACAACATTAGAAATTTTATTTTGCTAGTGCGAAGTGATTTTTAACAAAATTATTTTATTAACATAAAGTAATTATTAACATAATTATGACTGCATATGCTACTAAAGACCGCACACCGAGTGTGGGAGTTCCGCCACACGATCTTGAAGCCGAGAAATCGGTTCTTGGAGCATTGCTTTTAGATAAAGATGCCATTGTAAAGATTGTAGAAACATTAAGACCCTCACATTTTTATAAATCATCACACGAAAAAATTTATGAAGCGATGTTAACTTTGTATGAGAAACGTGAGCCAATTGATTTAATTACCGTTCCTGCCGAGTTAAAGAGAATGGGGGAGTTGGAAAGTTCGGGCGGAGTTACTTATTTGACGGAGTTAGTCAACGCAGTGCCGACCGCCGCAAATGTGGAATTTTATTCACGCATGGTATCTGAAGATTATGTGAAGAGGTCTGTGATGAAAGCGGCTTCTGAAATTACCGAACTAGTTTATAATGAATCCAATGTTGATGAGCTTTTAGATAAATCCGAACAATTACTGTTCTCAGTTTCCCAACAGAGGGTTCATCAGGATTTTGTACCGGTAAAAGAAACTCTTGGAATAACTTTTGAGAGACTTGACGAGTTGAGCAAAACAAGAGGTGCTTTAAGGGGTGTTCCTACAGGTCTGGCCGGACTGGACAAAATGCTTTCGGGTTTGCAGAGGGAAAATTTAGTAATATTAGCCGCGAGGCCTTCAGTGGGAAAGTCTTCTTTTGCTGTTAACATCGCTCAATTCGCGGCTGTTTCTCATAAGGTGGGTGTGGGTATTTTTTCTCTGGAAATGGGGAAAGAATCTATTGTGGATAGAATGATTTCAGTTCAGGGGGATATAGATAATTGGAGGATTACTACCGGAAATCTAGAGCAGGAAGATTTTGAAAAATACGGTATTGCGGCGGGTGAATTGTCTGAAGCACCCATATTTATAGACGACACGCCGGGTATAGGAGTAATGGAAATGAGAACAAAAGCTCGAAGACTTCAACTTGAACACGATTTGGGTCTGATTGTAGTGGATTATTTGCAGTTGATAAGAGGGCGTAATCTGGAAAGCAGAGTACAGGAAGTGTCCGAAATTTCACAATCTTTAAAAAATCTGGCCAGAGAATTGAAAATACCTGTTTTGGCGGTTTCGCAGTTGTCGAGAGCAGTTGAACAAAGGGGTGGAGAAAAAAGACCTCAGCTTTCCGACTTAAGAGATTCCGGTTCTATAGAACAAGATGCCGACGTCGTGATGTTTTTATATAGACCTAATGACGAAGACAGAGAGAATTATAAATTGCTTTTAGCCAAGCACAGAAATGGCCCTACCGGTGAAATATCTTTGTTCTTCAAAGCTGATAGAACTAAGTTTTTTGAAGCTGAAACGAAGAGGGACGAATAATAACCTGTTTGTCTTTTTGGTGCTATAATCTCAAAAGTTTGAGGTAGCTGGCCGTGGTGGCGGAATGGTATACGCGGTAGTCTCAAAAACTACTGGGTCTCAAGCCCGTGTGAGTTCGACTCTCACCCACGGCACCAATTAACGGTTCGTTGTTTAGAATTGTAAAATATTTATGGAGCTTCTATGTTAGTCACAGAATTAAAGAACGGAACAATATTTAAAGATAACGGATTTCCATTTACAGTCGTAAAATATGAACACGTGAAATCAGCCAGGGGAGGGGCAACAGTGAGAATAAAAGCCCGTAATATAATTACATCGCAGGTATTAGAAAAAAGCTGGGGTTCAAATGAAAGGATAGAAGATGCTGATGTTACAAGGAAAAGCGCCCAGTATTTGTATAGAGACAACGGGTATGTATTTATGGATCCCGAAACTTTTGAACAATTTAGTATAAATACCGAACTATTGGGGGACAGTGTAAAGTTTTTAAAAGAGGGTGAAAAGGTTTTCGTTCAATATTTTGAGGACAGGCCAATTTCTGTTGATCTGCCTATAACATTAATATTTGAAATTACCTATACGGAGCCGGGATTCAAGGGAAATACGGTGTCAAATGTTTTAAAGGAAGCGACTTTAGATAACGGTACCGTGGTTAAAGTTCCCACATTTATAAAAATAGGGGATAAAGTTAAAATAGATTCAAGGACCGGTGAATACGTGTCAAAAGCGTAACTTTACTTTTGAAAGTTTTTAAAATGTATATTCCTGAATTTATTACTATAAATCAGTTTCAATTTCAACTTTGGACGATCTTCGTTTTTGTTGCCTTTGTTTTATATTTGTTTGTTGTATGGTTTGAGGGCAGGAAGGACGGTTTTGACATAGAAAAGTTGTTTGACACTGCCTTTTTAGGTGCTTTTTCCGCATATATATTTTCGAAAATTCTTTTTAAGTTAAGCCTGAAGTCAGCTGTTGTTAAAGACATCGACGTGGAAATAGGCAGTTTAAGCATTTTAGGGGCTGTGCTGGGGCTTGGTTTTTGCCTGATAGTTCTTTCAAAAACCTGGAGATGGTCGGTTTACAGGCTGCTGGATGTTTTTTCTCTCTCGGTTTCTGCTTTTATTTCTTTAAGTATGTTATCAAGCTTTATGATTTATAAGAACATAAATGGTTTATACGCTTCGGTTTTATTTTTAGGGCAGTACTTAATATTATCCAGGTTCAGAAATTCGAAACTTAAGTCGGGTTATGTGTTTTCGTATTCGATTGTGATTTCGGTCTTTATTGTATCCCTATTGTTTGAAGAATATAGAAGTTTGATATTTATTTTGTTATTGATTACAATGAGCTTAGTTAATTTAATTTTCAGGGAGCGGAAAGATATGACTGGCAGACCACCTATATCACAAAGTCTCTTAAATTCTTTAAAAAATGTGCTTCTATCTAAAGGGAAGCAGCTTAAGAAAGAACAAAGTATTTTAGATCAGATAGATCCTGCAAACGACACAGACAGGGATATCGATAATGCCGATCCTATAGATGAGGCAGTGCTAGAAGATACAAGCAAGGAAATTGTAGATTTGAGAAGAACAAGTGCTGATAATATGCAGCAATTAGTGAGAAAAGCGTTGGCCAGAATGAGAATAGGCAAATACGGTATCTGCGAGGTATGCGGAAAACCGATCGAAGAAGCCAGGCTTAGAATTTACCCTGAAGCAACAACTTGTACAGAACATATGGGCAAGGAATAATGGATGATTCACTTTATAACTGCTCGTTTTTATTGTCCTATATAAACCCCAAAGTGCAGGTTTTAATTATTCTTTTATTTTTAACGTTGGTTCTGGTTTTATTGCGAAAAAAGGTTGATTTTGAGAATCTAAAGAAGAAAAAAATTTATATGTTGCCGCTGATATTAATTGCTCTTGGCGGATTTATAAATCTTTTTCAGAGGTTTTTTTACGGGTGCGTTTATGACAATTTATCGTTTTTTAGCTTGTTTAAATATAATATATGGGATTTAATAGTTGTTTCAGGTTTGACTATAGTTTTTGTTAAAAACAAATGGTACTTTCGTACAAAGTAGTCTTAATTTGCCAAAGTGAGAGGTTAAACAAATGATTAACTTCAAATTAATAGTAATTTATGAAGATGAATGTTTTTTAGTGATAGATAAACCTGTTGGTTTAGTAGTAAACAGTTCCTTAACGGCAAAAGATGAAACCCTTCAGGAATATATCGAGCAAATAAGCGACTTTTCAAAGGTCGATCCAAATTCCGAATTTAATTTGAGGAAGGGGATTGTGCACAGGCTGGATAAAGAAACCTCAGGGGTGATTTTAATCGCAAAAGACGAAAAAACTTTTAATTTCCTTCAAAATCAGTTTAAAAGCAGGGAAGTTTATAAAGAATATAGGGCTTTAGTCTATGGGGAAATAAAAGAAAAAGCATTTGAAATAAATGCGCCCATAAATAGAAATATAAAAAACAGGACGAAATATTCTGTGTCGGATAGTGGTAAAGAAGCAATGACGGTATTTTACACCATAAATAATGTAAATAAAGGTAATAATGCATATACCTGCCTGAAAGCTTTGCCAAAAACGGGGAGAACTCACCAGATACGAGTACATTTATCTGCAATTCACCATGCTGTAGTTGGTGATACTCAATACGCAACGAAAAAGCAATTAGAATCTTCATCTGAAGATTTTAATAGAATGATGCTACATGCTTATAAAATATCGATATTGCATCCAAAAGATTACAAAACTAGGGAGTTTACTGCCAAATTACCTGATGTATTCCAAATTTGCCACCTTTAGTAAATAAAGAATCAAAAACCTTTAAATATATGTAAATAAGTTGTACTATGCTGGAGATATTAGTTTTATGAAAAAATATTCTGCCCAAAGAAAAAAGATTAAAAGAAAAGTGGTTGTGACGAAGAGGAGTTACCGTAACGCAATACCTTTCATTCTTTTATTTTTGATTTCGGTCTTATTTTTGTCCGGTGCCGGTTTTTATAGAAGTATAAGTCTAAAGTGGGCATCTGCTGATTCATCATCATCTTATTCATTGCAGGACAAAAACCTGGCCAGTTTACTAATTGCCGAAGTTAACGTGGTAGAAGATAAGCCAACCGATATTAAAAATATTCAGGTATTTTTATTCAATAAATCCGAAAGAAAGACTCTTATATATGAAATTTCAGCCGAAAGTGTTTTTGACATTCCTGGAAAATATGGCATAGAAAAAATTTCGAAGGTATTTGCTTTGGGGAATTTATCTGATAACGGACAAAAGGAGGGTATAAATCTACTACTTAAAAGTTTGAAAAAGATCTTAGGAGTAAATATTAACCGGTATATACTACTGGATTCGGATGACTATCAAAACTATAAAAACCTGATTGAAAACGATTCTTCTCCTTCTATCATTAAATTAGCCAATACTTTGGGAGTAAATTCATACACAACCGACATGTCTTTATCAGATTTATATGAAATGTTTAATTTTTCATTAGAGTCCAAGCAGGAAGTTTTAAAGATTACAGTGGATTTATCCGATGAGTTATATATGGAAAAGCTGGATAAAATGACCAGGGAAGCTACGTTTGATTCTGTTATCTCCCTCGAAAAGAAAGGTGTTTCAATACTTAACGGGACTGCGATTCCAGGAGTAGCCACTTATGGCTCCAGAATAATTGAAAATATGAGCGGGTACGTTTTATCTTCTTCTAATGCCCAGCGTCAATATGAAGAGAGTATGTTGATTGTGGATGATTTCTCATCAGAGACTGTAAAGTATATCTCGGAGTTTTTCGGTTTTAAAAATGTTGTATTGAAGAACCAGGCTTTGGATATACTTGAAAATGAAATTGCCCGGTCTGATGTAACATTAATTTTAGGATTTGACATTGCGGACACACTGTAATACTATAAATTCATTGTCTCTCTCCTTTCTTCACCCTCGCCCCAAATTAGGGCGGGGGTTTTGATGTTTTTATGAGCGATTTATATCTTTTTCTACCATTAATTATTCTATTCGTAGTGCTGTTTATTTTGTTTTTAAGGTTCAAACTTTCAAGGAAAAAATTTTCTATTAGAAAAAACGAAAACATAGTAGTTTTGGAAGTACAAATGCCAAAAAATATTGAAGATACCGGCGTCCAGCAAGCCTCATTGGCAGCTGAAAGTATGTATGCATCATTACATGGATTATTGCACGAGGATCCCGACTTGCAGGAGCATTTATCTTTTGAAATATATTCCGGACCTAAAGGAGTTAGATTTTTTGCTGCAGTGCCAAAAACGATTTTAAAATTCGTTGAAAGCCAGATTTACGCCCAGTATCCTCTGGCGAGCATTTCCTATGCGGAAGACTATGCTTCATTCCAGCCAAATGATATGGAATATGAAGTGAATACTTTGTCCTTAACTAAAGAACAATTTTTTCCGATCCGCATGTTCAGAGATTACGAAACTGAACCGTTATCAGTGATAACCTCTACAATGTCCGAAATCCAAAAAGGGGAGGAAATATGGTTTCAAGTGTTATTTAAACCGATTCCGGATATATGGCAAAAAGAAGGATACGATTATGTAAATGCATTAAGGGAAGGAACTTTAGTAAAGCGTCCAAATTTAGGTCTGGGAAGTATATTGCATGCTATAGCAAACGAATTAATGCTTATAGGTTACACGATGCTCGAACAAATATTTAGGAGCCCGACGACTACAAAAACACCCGCAAGAACTGATATATTAAAACCCACACTTCCGAAACTCTCACCTGTTCAGGAACTTGAATTGAAATCAATAGAAAATAAATTATCCAAAATGGGATTTTTGACACAAATACGCTTCGTGTGTATTGCGTCTTCGCGCGACAGAGTGCATGTTAATACGAGGTCTATGTCAGCTTCAGTAAAGCAATATGCTACAGCTAATTCCAACAGTTTTGTGTCTTTTAGCGAACCAAATAAAGAAGAATCGCTGGTATTTTATAAAGATAGAGCTTTGGACGAATCTAAGAGTTTTGTCTGCAATATTGAGGAGCTCGCAACTATTATGCATTTTCCCTCTTCAATTATGGAAACCCCCAATATTTCCTGGATTTATTCTAAAAAAGCAGAGCCTCCTCCAAATCTACCGACAAAAGACTGCAATTTAATCGGGGAAACTATTTATAGGAGTTACAAAGTTAGGTTTGGTATAAAAAACGGAGATGATAGATTGAGGCATATGTACCTAATTGGAAAATCGGGTACAGGCAAATCAACACTTTTTGAAACAATGATTTCCCAGGATATCGCTGACGGCTATGGCGTAGGGGTTTTAGATCCTCACGGAGAAACAATAGAAAGGGTTCTGGAGTATATTCCCGATCATAGGATAAAAGATGTAATTTATTTTGATCCATCCGACGTAGAAAAACCGGTGGGGTTGAATTTATTGGAAATGGAGGATATGTCGCAAAAAAACCTTATGGCTTCAGCACTTGTGTCGGCTATCAGACAGCACTTTGATTATTCATGGGGTCCGAGGCTGGAGTATTTATTGAATTATTGTATATTAACCCTCCTGGAGGTTCCGGGAACATCTATGCTTGGTATTACTAGACTCTTAGAGGATGATAATTACAGAAAGTATATTTTACACAACGTAAAGGACCCTGTAACAGTAAGGTTTTGGGAAAACGAATATAGAGATATGAAGGGTAATCAGAAACTTGTTACTGAAGCTATTGCGCCTATTCAAAATAAAGTAAACAGATTTTTGGCTTCTACTACAATCAGAAATATATTAGGGCAGAGAAAATCCACGTTAAATATTTCGGACGCGATGAACAACGGGAAGATCTTGTTAATGAATTTATCTAAAGGAAAAATAGGGGCGGATAATGCCAATTTGCTTGGGGCTTTGATAGTTTCCAGAATACAGTTTATGGCTCTGCAGAGAGCGAAAATACCTTACGCACAAAGAAGACCTTTTTATTTGTATGTAGATGAATTTCAAAATTTTGCTACAGGAAGTTTTGAAGAAATATTGTCAGAATCGAGAAAATACAAGCTTGGATTATATTTAACACATCAGTTTACGGCGCAGCTGCCTGAAGAGCTGTTGAAAGCTGTTTATGGAAATGTCGGTACCATTGCCACGTTTTCTTTGGGTGCCCCTGACGCAAGGATGCTGGCGAGCGAGTTTGCTCCGTATTTTGGTGAGGAAGATATTATTTCACTGGAAAGATTTCATATTTACATAAAACTTATGGTGGATGGTATGACGTCGCCCCCGTTTTCGGCTAAAATATTGCTTCCGTGGGATCCTGAATCTGCCGTTAGACCAAAATTCACGGAAAACAAACAAAGAGTGATAGAATATAGCCGGCAGACCTATGGGGCTGATAGGGAAGTGGTGGAGACCAAAATAAATAAATGGGTGGAAACTAAGTTTGATAAGGGTTTGGCTATAGCACAGGAAATAAAAGACAAAAAAATCCAAGAAGGCGTTCCTGATCAAGTTTATCAAACACCGTTAAGTTAAAAAGGAGGTTCTATGACAGATATAAGTCAACAAATAATTGCACAGCTGCTCGACCATTTGGATAACGCGGATAGAGAATTGCGTGACGCCAGGAGGATAATCAGACAAATAGAGGAGATTAAATCCGAAACGTACAAACAGCTTCCAGGAATAGAAGGTGTTTTTGACGGAGCGTATTTGGTAACTCAAGACGGTCAAAAATATGAGGTTCCTTCTAATTATGCTGCAAAATCCCGTCTCGTTTACGGTGATTTGTTAAAAATGGTGGAAGAAAACGGGAAAACAATGTTTAAGCAGATTGAAAAAGCCCCCCGAAAAAGAATCGAAGGGATATTAAATAAAAAAGAAGGCAGCTGGTATATTTTGACCGATTCCGGTTCATATAAAATTTCGGATAATGCTGCGGAATTTAGTAGGGCGGAGATAAATGATGAGGCGATAGCATTAATACCGGAGGGCGTTATAGAGGTGCCTTTCGCCGCCCTGGATAAAATAATTACTCAAGAATCAGCACCGGTAATTCAAACACAAAAAGTTAATGAAATTAAACAAATTAACGATAGAATAAAAGGAGAAGAAAGGAAAGATAAACCCCGAGGCGGTGAAAACAGAAAACCCAAAAGCAGAAGTAAATCGCAGGTTTTTAAGAGTCCACAGGCATCACAGACTCAAAAAACATTAGAAACTAAGCCAATTCAGGAAAAACCCTTGCAGCCTGGTACTGAAAGTGTAACTTATACCGTCGGTGATGAAGAAGATTTGAGATAGAGTATTTATATAGTTTCTTCAGCTGTTTCGGTCATTTCTAATTCTGGTTCATCTATAGATCCTTTTTTAATATACGGTCTTACGTCTTGTCTTTCTGATTTGAATATCGGCAGGCTGCATTTTATTAAGATTTTTATATTTTTACCCGTTCCGTTAATAAAATTTGCGCTTGCCTCCGCACCTTTTTGTTTAGCCCCATTTAATTTGATAACAAAGTCTCTATTTAGTATGCCTAAGACAATTCTTTCGTCTCTCTTCATTTTAATTACGTTGACCGTTCTTTTTTCAATTTTTAAAATCAGAGGTTCGCCGGGCGAAAAATCGGAGGCGGTTACTCTTTTTGCCGTAATTTCAATTGTGGTTTCAGCCGTTGTGCCGGGTTCTTTTAAAAGTGATTTGGGGTCTGCTAATGTTATATGGTTTTTTTCACTCTTTTTTTGCGATGCCAGTGAATAATTTTTTAAAGCTACAGGATTTATGGGATCGTCTTCTAATACTTCTTTAAAAATTTTTTTGGCTCGGTTGAATTCTCCGGTTTGGATATAAGCTCTGCCCAAGCGAATTTTTGCGTCTGTGCTTGAAGGGTCTTTTTCTAATATTTGAAGATTTAAGCTAACAGCTTCTTTCCATTTTGAGCTCAGGGCGGCGTCTATAGCCTTCTTTGTTAAGAAGGGCAATCCATTTTGCATGATGGTGAGGATATCAGTTTTAGGATGAATGTCAATATTTATAATTATTAAGGGAAGAATAGTAGTATTTAATAACACTATAGGTATTATGTTGAACCGTTATATTTAAACTGATATGATATTCAACGTATGAGCGGACATTCACATTGGGCAACTACAAAAAGAGATAAGGCGACGGAAGATGCTAAAAAAAGCATGGCTTTTACCAAGGTCAGTAGGTTATTAACAGTGGCTGCAAAACAGGGTGGAGGAGACCCCGATTCCAATCCCTCTTTACGATTGGCTATAGAGAAGGCTAAAGAAGCGCGAATGCCAAAAGAAAATATCCAAAAAGCCATAGACAAAGGTCTGGGAAGGCTGGATTCTGGAAGTTATGAGGAAATAACATACGAGGGCTTCGGTCCGGAAGGAGTGGCCTTTATGGTTAAAGTGCTGACCGATAACAGAAACAGAACTGCAAGCGAAATGAGAAATATTTTTACAAGGTACGACGGATCTCTCGGAGGAGTCGGTTCAACAGCCTATATTTTTTCTCCTGATCCTAAGAATCCGAGTTTTTATGCTGAAATATTAAACCCAAAAACTAAAGATAGACTAGAGCAGATGCTATCGGAGTTTGACGATAATGATGATGTTCAAGAGGTGTTTTATAACTTTAAATTGGTAAATAATTAGCCGTGATAAAATAAATTATGATTATTTTAGGTATCGACCCGGGTACTGCGAGAACAGGTTACTCGATAATAGACTTGACTGAGAATAACAAACCAAACTTGCTGGATTACTCAGTTATCCAAACCCCTCCCGAAACAGAGATGCACAAAAGGCTGAGAATGTTATTTAGGGAGCTCGATTCTATAGCAAAAAAGCATACTCCAAACATAATGGTAATCGAAAAGCTGTTTTTTAATACAAATGCGAAAACAGCTATAAATGTTGGGCAGGCGAGGGGTGTATCTCTTTTGATTGCCGCTAACAGGAAAATGCATGTTTTCGAATATACAGCTTTAGAGGCTAAATTAGCTCTGACCGGATACGGAAGATCTGATAAAAAAGTGGTTCAGGAAGCTGTAAAGAAGTATTTAAAGCTGAAAGAAATTATTAAATCAGACGATGCTAATGATGCAGTAGCTATTTCTTTGTGCCATATATTAAAAATTAAATGACTTTGCCGTTTAGACTAGAAAAGAAACACAAATATTTGATTCACTCCTTTTTGATGGGAGCAGTATTTTTTTGGTTCTCTTTTTCTTCAGACGATAATAAATTCAATATTTTTATGATTGCTTTGGTTTTGGTTTCGGTGGGAACTTTGATTTCCCAATATCCTAATATTGAGATCAGAAATGTGTATTATAACCTTTTAATACCAATGCATTTGGTTGTGGGAATGATGCTATCCATCATATATTTTCCGAACTTAGGAGATCCTTTAAAAATCATGGCGGCGGTCGTGTTTTCCTTTGTTTTCTATGTAGTATTGCTCATTAATAATGTTTTTATGGTTGTGGAAGAAAAGAAAGAGTTAATACCTTTATACAGAGCCGCAGTTACATGGAACCAGATACTGCTGGTAGTAGTAGCGATTCCGTATTTGGCGGGTGTATTTAAAATGCCATTGAATGCATTTATTCAAGGTATTGTAGTTTCACTTTCAATCTTCTTTCTTTTTTCGCACCATCTTTGGGCCCTTCAGTTGGATAGGGAAGTGAAACAAATAGGTATGGGGGAGAAGTGGCTTTTAATTCTTTTTATGACATTTTTAGGCTTTATTTACAGCATAACTGTATCTTTTATACCCACGGAGTCCTTTTTAAGGGCGTTATTTGTGGCAACTTTTCTGATCTTTGGAGTAAATTATGTCCAGGGACACTTAAAAAACACTCTGACCTTTAAGTTTGTTGCTGAATACCTTGTTCTCTCTATAATTTTCTTTTTAATTTTATTAATTTATAAACCATAATTTAATTTCCTTTCGATCTGTTTTTGATTTTGATAATAATGTAGGGGAGTAGGGAACGAATAAATCCCAAAATTTAAGCAAAGCACTCGCACTATAGGGTTATGGGTGCCAATAAGCTTTAGGCTATGGGGTACGTTTGTCATAATAATACTACAATGATGGTTATAATATATTAATGAATATTGCGATATTAAGTTAAAAAATACATTTAATCTTTGAATTAGCGTATCCATATATTATTGTAATAAAAGCATAATGTAATTATGTCATATATGAAAATCAGGAGGATTGTCATACTATTAGCGGGGTGGGGTGGCGCTGTTGTGGATAAGTATATCTATCGTTTAATAAATCAATTACCCTGTAAGCCGTGGATCTTGGATCTTAATAATTATTATTTTATTTATTAATTATTTTATAGATTTATTTATTAATAAATTATTTTATTTCTGCGTTCATTTTTTATTTTTGAAATATATAACTCCCTATTGAGGTTAAACTTGGTTTATTATTTGTGCCAGACGTTTTATACTCATGCGATGTCGTTAAACATACATTATACGTCGTCTCAGATATCGAAACTATCCTTCTTCCCTTTCATTATAATGTTTGGAATTTCTAATTTTAAATATTTATTTTAATAAATATATTTAATTAGAAAAATTAATTACTTATTTATTTTCTTTTATTATTATCCCCCTTTGTTGTATACGTATACTTTTTGTTGTTATTCTTCTTAGATCTTCGGTAATATTGTGTTATAGTGCCAACAATCCCCTATGTCCGTAGTTGATATATTAAGAAAACAGCTGATAAAACTGCAAAAAGAACGAGAAGAAATAACTTTGGAGAAAGGTTTGGCCGCACGCGACAATAATGACTTAAGAGAAAACTTTGCATATGACTATTGGGTGGAGCGTGAATTCGTAGTTACGGCCAAAATATACGATATTTTAAAAGAGATTGAAAAGTTAAGCCCAAAAGAACCGCGCAGTAGAAGCAAAGAAAGTAGACAAGCCTCTAAAATGCCCTAGGATCGATTTTTATTTGTAAACTGATATTTCATATGGTTTGTTACCAAGATTTTTAAGGCTGAACCCGAGACCGCTTTGTGTTACTTATACAACATGATGTAGAATGACTTCAGATGAGTAAACTTTCTTTAAGTTCTAATTTAGAAGAAGCAATCCTGAAATATTTGGAATATTGTGAAATTGAAAGAAACCTTTCTCAAAACACAATTAAAATGTATCACTTTTACTTGATGGATTTTCTTGAATGGACAAAATCTTTTTTGAAAAAGGATGTAATTTCATTATCTGCTATAGATTATGAATTAATAAAAAAATATCGTTTGGAGTTAAACAGACGAATAAGTTTTAAATCGAATCAGGAATTTAAAAGATCCACACAGAAAACGTTTTTAGTGGCAATAAGATCGTTTTTAAAGTTTTTAGTCGTGGAAGAAGATCTGGAGCTCATGTCTCCCGACCAGGTAATTCTTGGGAAAGCCGAAGAACGCATACCTAAGGTTTTGGATGACGAACAGATGAAAAAACTGTTTGAGGTTCAGGATTTGAATAAAAGGTCGGGTTTGCGCGACCGCGCAATACTGGAGACTCTATTTAGCACAGGTTTACGTGTCAGCGAGCTTGTAAAGCTTGATGTAGGAGATATTAATTTAAATACCGGAGAATTCAGCGTTTTAGGAAAAGGCAGGAAAGTTCGTATAGTTTATTTAAGTGCTTCAGCGAAGGAATGGTTGAAAAGATATTTAGCGACAAGACATGATTCTTTTAGCCCCCTATTCCTGCGCTACAGTGGAAAAAGAATGATACCCGATGACTTTGAAGGAGAATCATTACGGCTGACTGTTAGAAGTGTGCAAAGACTGGTGAAAAAATATGCTACCCGAGCAGGAATTGCCATTGACGCAACCCCCCACACACTTAGACATACATTTGCAACGGGTTTATTAAGAGAAGGGGCCGACTTAAGGTCCGTACAAGAACTTCTAGGGCATTCTAACGTGTCAACTACCCAAATTTATACACATGTCACAAATAGACAGCTAAAGGAAGTACACAGAAAGTTCCATAAAGATGTCGACCTGCCTATTGAAAACTAAAGTAATTAGTTCCTTAATTTAAGATAAAAAATCACGATCTTCTATTTTGAATACAGTTTCGTCATTTCCATCTTCACTTTTATAAGTAATATTTGGTCCATCCAGTATCATAGCTCTATTAGCCAGAGTTGCTTTTACTGTGTTAGTTCCCATAACGTAATCGTTGTATCTAGTTCTTAACTTTTTTGCAATTTGGTAAGGGGTTTGCTCAAGAGAACAAATCAAACTTATAACATTTCTTCCTACTTCCCTCCTTTGGGAATCAGATAGATCTAATGTAGACGCCGCATCTTGCATTTCGCTTTTAATAAATTGCATTTCAGTAGAATTTTCATCTGCACCTAAAGTTTTGAAAAGTATAATTATTTCTTCCCCGGTTAAACGCTCATCGATATCAGGGAACGATTTTATGGCTTCCTCCTCAGGAAAAATGTATCCCAATTTAATCAGAATTTCCTGTGGTATTTGTAGTAAAGCAGCTTCCAAATCCGGGTGGCGTAGAAAAAATCTTAAGTCTCTTAAAGCTCTGTCTTTACTACTTTCCTTGGACTCAGTTAGTAATTGAACGAATTCTGTTTCAGTAAAAACAGTAAGATCTATTTTTTCCGGGAAAATAAAGGCATTGTCAGGTTGTTTTATGTCAAACTCTGGATGTAAGTTAAATAAAGCGTCGCTTTCACGTTGGCTTAAAGCGTCCCGTACTTGGTTATATCTACGTTCATCAAAATCGTGCAATATAACTATAACGTCTATGTCTTTTGGTTCTCTGAATTCGGAGACTGAACTTCCAGACATTGCTATAGTTATATCGTGGAATACTCCCCTTGCTTCTAATTCTTTGTATGGTTCTATTGCAATTTTTATTGCTTCTCTGGCTTTTTCATGTGCAGATAAATCGGATTCGGTGAAATTTATTGTAGATCCAGTAAGTTCGGTTGTTTTAGTCATATATGTGTAGTGCATTATAGTTCGTTTTATAAAAATATGTCCAATAAGGATTGTATTGACAAAATAACCTATTGATGTAAATATAACTTAAGGGACTTCCTCTAGTAAGGAAGTTTTTTTAGTTTACATAAATGAACTTCGAGTCGAAACTAACTAAGGTAGCCAAATATTTTGACGGTTTACAATCTATTGGGGATAAAGATAAATACCCATACGTACTTTTCCCTTTGACTGACTATAATCCCCCGGTTTTACCCGAGTTTATTGATGACATTGCCGATCTGATCGTTGATAAGGTTGATTTTAAAGATATTGAAGTTTTAGTTAGCCAGGCTGACCGAGGCGGAGGACCTCTTACATTTGCAGTTGCCAAAAGACTTAATATCCCCTTTTCCCTTGCAAACTGGTATCCAAGGGAAAGTCAGGGACAGATTTTAGTCGAAAATGCTAACAGTACAACTGGTCCGGGATTTATTTGTATTAATGGAATAAATCAGGGTTCAAAAGTTGGGATAATTTATGATTTGATATCAACGGGAGGCAGTACGCTTGCTTTAGCCCAGGCAGTTATTAAAGCCGGCGCAGAAATAAAAGTAATTGTCAGTTTTGCAGAAAATATTAATTATAACGGGTTCCAAAAGATAGAAGATTTTATAGGTGTTAAACCAATTTCGATTTTAAAATATAAAGTCGTTGAAGGTTATACAAAAGTTGTTTTATGAATGAAAATACTCTTTTTAAAAAATTGCCTTTGGGAGTTACATTTGATGATGTTTTGTTGGTTCCAGTCCGCTCCTCTGTTAAATCAAGATCTGATGTAGATGTAAAAACAAATCTGACTAAAAAGATCAAATTAAAGATTCCTTTTATACCGGCTAACATGGATACCGTGACTGAATGTAATATGGCAATTGCTGTTGCCCATGAGGGAAGTATGGGGATAATCCATCGTTTCCACAGCATTGAACGTGAAGTGGAAGAAGTTAAAAAAGTGAAACGTGTGGAAGATCTCGTTCTAAGGCATCCAGTAACATTATTTCCTTCACACACCTTGGCGGACGTTTTATTTTTAATAGATAGGTATGATACTCGATCATTCCTTGTTGTTG
>Ga0154771_129_pt1 | contig 29583 bp, 19 predicted proteins | sample Rifle2008BG16ft_FD_105779 | JGI IMG/M metagenome (GOLD analysis project Ga0154771, IMG submission 105779) | candidate division WWE3 bacterium RBG_16_37_10
GCTTGTCATTCAAAGCAGCGGACTTCCCGGAATACCGGATGATCCCTCCTCATTGGCTCAATACAAATCAAATGGCACTACGGCTATTTCCACCGGTGGTTATACAGAACAAACTACTGTAGTTTTAAGTTTTTCTATGGCTGATGCTAGTACATCCGATACTTTGACACCTAAAGTTGAAGTAAGGGACACAGGCACCAGTTTCACTAATACAGCTACCAATACAGGCAGTGATGTGGCTTATTCAGGTACTCCGGTAACTGGAAGTGTCACAGTTTCAAGCTTAACTAATTCAACTTCATATCACTGGCAGACCCAAGTATGTGATGCAGCTGCTAACTGTTCCGGCTGGGTTTCATATGGGGGAAATGCTGAATCGGCAGCAGATTTTACTATTGACCAGACTGGACCAACAACACCCGGAACACCGTCGACAACTTCACCTACTACAGATACTACTCCGTCTTGGACTTGGACTGCTTCCACCGATTCAGGCTCGGGTTTAGCAGCAACTCCCTATACACTAGAGTGGTGTCAGGATTCAGGTTTTTCTGGATGTGGCGCCAATACAGCTACATCTGCTACCAATTCGTATACTCATTCTGTGGCCTTGGCATCAGGAACTTGGTATTTCAGAGTAAAAGCAGCAGATGTAGTAGGCAATGAATCCAGCTACTCTTCGAATGGAAGCGTACTTATTGATACCACTGCGCCAACAACTCCAGGAACTCCATCTACAACAACACCAACTGCGGATTCAACCCCTGCTTGGACGTGGACTGCATCTACAGATTCCGGAGCCGGATTAGCTGCAACACCATATACAATTGAATGGTGTACGGATTCAGGTTTTACTGGGTGCGGGGCTAATACAGCTACATCCGCGACCAACTCTTATACACATAGCGTAGCCCTAGCTGACGGAACATGGTATACAAGAGTTAAAGCTGCAGATGCAGTGGGTAATGAATCAAGTTATTCTTCTAATGGAACTGTGGTAATAGATACTACTGCACCAACTACCCCCGGTACTCCGGCTACTACTTCTTTAACAACAGATACTACTCCCGATTGGACATGGACCGCTTCTGCAGATAGCGGTGTTGGCTTGGCAACAACTCCATACACTGTTGAATGGTGTACGGATTCAGGTTTTTCTGGATGCGGTTCAAATACCAGCACTTCTTCAACAAATTCATTCACTCATACTACCTCTTTGGCTACCGGTACCTGGTACTTCAGAGTTAAAGCTGCAGATACTTTGGGAAATGAATCTTCATATTCATCAAACGGAACTTTTACCATAGAAGCGGCCTCCACCAGTGACACAACCAAACCATCAAAACCGGGTAAACCTTCTACTACTTCCCCAACCAAAAACAATAAACCTAAATGGAAATGGAGTGCCTCCACAGATAATGTTGCTCTTGATAACGAAGACCCATATTATGTCCAGTGGTGTAAAAACAGCAACTTTAGAAACTGCAGTGGAAATGTTGATACTTCTGATGATAACGAATATACACATGGAGACTCACTATCCGACGGTACCTGGTATTTCAGAGTAAGAGCAAAGGATTCTTCCGGTAACTATTCCAATTACTCCAGTACAGGCAAGGTGATTATAGATACCACAGCTCCAGTAATCACCATTACGGAAACAACAGTAACAGAGACATCTATAAATATATCTTGGACTACCAATGAAAAAAGCCAAACCATAATAGAGTGGGGGACCAGCAGCTCATACGGAAAAAGCTACAGCAATACCGCATTAAAAACAACTCATAGCTACAATATAACGAATCTTACTGCGGGTACACTTTACTACCTTAAAATTACTTCAAAAGATAAACTTACCAATACCGGTAATGTAACTCTTCAGCGCCAAACCACAGCTCCACCGGAGGATACTTTAATTACTGATATTAATGTTGTAATAAATTCTCCTACTTCAGCAACTATCAACTGGAAAACAAACCACGCGGCTACTTCTGAAATTGATTACGGGCATTCCACTAATTTTTCAGACCAAACAATTTCAACGGATAAAGTGATTAACCATTCAATGACTTTGGCAGGTTTAACACCTGAAACAACATATTTCTATGAAATTATCAGCGTAGGAAATACCACAGCTGTTAACGCTTTCAGGACTTTTGATACCCCAGGAGAAGAAATCACAGAAGAAACTACCACAAGTCAGGAAAGCAGCGAGAGCACCTCAGGTATTAATCAAATAGTTGAAACTGTCGAAGTTGTAGTAGATACGATAACGGATACTATTAAAGATATTACAGATAAAATTACCGAAATCATAAGAATGGAGGAATTTAATAAAACAACAGATACTGTTTTTGCCATTGGTCTTAAAAAATTCATCAGAGACCTCCCCATACCTCAAGTTATAAAAGATATTGCAGAAAAAGCCATCGAAGTAATTAAAAGTCCTCAAACTCAAAAAATTATTACATTTGTTGCAGTAGCGGGTAATATTGCTTCCGCCCTCACAGTCCTGCCAAACTTAAGGGAAATAATTTCAACTTTAAACCAGATCAAACACGTAAATATTCTGGGATTATTATTTGGCATATTTAGAAAAAAGAAGAATCCCTGGGGAGTCGTTTACGATGCTCAAACCAAGCAACCTCTCGATCCGGTAATTCTGACTTTGACCGATGCCAGCGGAAAAATTTATCAATCAATTTCCGATATCTACGGAAGATATGAATTTATTGTCGACCCCGGTGAGTACACGCTTTCTGCGGTTAAAACTAACTATACATTCCCGTCCAAACTTTTAATGGGCAAAAAAGACGACGGCATATACGATAATCTATATTTCGGGGAAAAACTAAACATCCAGCAAGATCAAAAAATACAAGTTCATATACCAATGGATAGAGAAAATGTTGACTGGAATCAGCTGGAAAAACAAAGAATGGGTATTGTTAACAGAAACGGCCACCTGTATAAAACTGTAGACTATCTATTTAATGCTACACTTATCTTGAATATATTATCTTTATCACTCAGTTATTCATTAGAGAAAATCGTAATTTTCTCGTTTTTCGTCTTTTTATATACTTACCATAATTACATTAAATCCCACAAACCGTGGGGTATTGTTACAAACCTTGAAAACCAACCAATAGGTGGAATAATCCTACGACTAGTACATGTTAAATTCCCGAAGATAAGCGGGGCTATAGCAGTAACCAAAGACAATGGAAGGTATAACTTCCTAGTAAGAAAAGGTACTTACCAGATAGTAGCGCATAAGAAAAATCCTGACGGGACAACCAAGGAGATAAACAGATCAAAAGTTATGGACGTGAAGAAAGAGCAGGGGAGTCTGGGACCGGACTTTAAGCTTAACTCCAAAGTTTCAGATGGGGAAACTAAACCTGATGCAAACGGTTCTGAACCGGCTACTAAAAAATATCAATAAAAATAATTAAAAAAACTACTTATACACTTTTATAGACAATTCTTTATAATTACTAAAAATACAATTAAATAAAATACAATTTCTTCCTATAAAAAAACGTAGTGATAGTTTAAGATTATATACAGATGCTTTTCAAAAAAGTGGTTAAGTTGGTACTTATAATCTGTCTTATTGTTATTGCCCATCTTTATTGGACAAAATCAGTATTTGCTACATCTGCTATAGAGCAGCAGATAAACATACTTGACCAGATATTTTACACTACAAGTACAACTGATAATCCTACTGATAATTCCTTAGGACTTGTCCGCTGGACATCCGGTTCCTACACTGGTGCCACTGTTTATTTTGAAGCTGATATTAAAATTACTTCACTAGGAACAGTAACCGCAACACTATATGATTCGGCCGGAAATGCAGTATCAGGCGGTACTGCCACTTGCACCAACTGCACAAGCGACCTTACAAGAAGCCGCTCCAGCGCTATTACTTTAACCGATGGTACCGATTATACTGTGAGATTGAAAACTACTGCAGGTGCAGGACTCTTAAATTCTGCACGCCTTATAGTAGTTCAATCTGATGCAACAAAACTCACCGGTACTGAAAGCCACGTTGAGTTAGGAAATTCGGAAGGAAAATCTGAAACATCTCATACATCTTTAACTAATAAAAAACTTTATTATTATGATTCATCCATATTTACACCCGATCCGACAGCTTACTTTGAAGCAAGTTTCAGACCTTCTACACCTGCTCTTGAACAACAGATAAATATAGTTGATCAGGAATTCTACACAACAAGTTCTACCTATACACCTACAGATAACTCATTGGGTCTTGTCCGGTGGACCTCCGATTCTTACACCGGGGCTACAGTTTATTTTGAGGCGGATATTATTAACAGTGCAACCGGCACTATTAATGCTGCACTATATGATTCAGTGGGTACTGTTGTTTCAGGCTCTGAAACCTCTTGTGTAAATTGCACATCTCAGTTTTACCGCACAAGATCCAGTGCTATAACTCTCACTAACAATACTGATTATACGGTTAGAATAAAAACCGGAAATGGTACCGTAAGAATCAGAGCTGCACGATTAATCATTATTCAATCGAACAGTACTAAAATCACAGATACAGAAAGTCATATAGAACTTGGAAACACTGAAGGCGTGTCAGCCACTTCTTTTACATCTTTAACTAATAAAAAATTATATAATTATGATTCATCCGTATTTACACCCACTCCTACTGCTTCGTTTGAGGCAAGCTTCAGACCTTCCTCGCCATCACTCGAACAGCAGATAAATATAATTGATCAGTCATATGCAACAACTTCCGCTTCATATGTACCAACCGACCTATCCCTAGGTTTTATAAGATGGACATCCGGACACTACAACAGCGCAACAATATATTTCGAGGCTGACTTATCAATTTCCGCAAGTGGTACTGTAACCGCTGGACTTTTCGATTCAAGCGGAAATGCAGTATCCGGAGGGGAAGCATCATGCACTAACTGTACATCTGCTATTACACGAAACCGATCATCAGCAATAACTTTGGTCGATGGCACAAACTATACAGTTAGGGTAAAAAGTTCGAACGGAACGGGTACCTTGAAAGCCGCCCGTCTCGTTATTCTTCAATCGGATGGTTCAAAACTCACCGATACGGCTACATACATTGAAATCGGCAACAACGTTACCAGTATTACAAATACTACTTATTCGGACTTAACGGATTTTAAAATTTACCGATATGACAATAACGCGTTCTCACCGGCTCCAGAAACCGCACCAGGTGATGTGTTATTTCATGCAAGTTTAAAAATTGCCGATGCTGCAGATTCAATTGAAGCCGAATTATACAACAGTAATGGAACTGCTCAGGTAGCAGAACTAACACATACCGGTGATACTACTTGGACACTTGTAACTGCTGCTAATGTTGACGGAGACACGGATTGGGATACTGTAAATGATGACCAATACTATGTCAGAGTCAAATGTACTGACAATAACGGAGGAGGATGTTCCGGTGCTATTTCAAATGCCAAACTCGTCTTATATCAGTCAGCAGCAGCCGGTATAACAACTACTGAAGTAGTCCACCAATATATAAACACTGTTCAAACTGACGCAGACACAGGGTATACATCAAAAGAATTTCCAAATGCTTTCAATCCGTATAATTTTGGAGTTCATCCGGTTGTTTATTATGAAGCTACAATGAAAACATCAGCGGGAACAGGCTACACTCAACTTATTAATCAGACACGGAATACTACCATTTCCAGTTCTGAAATTACAACAACACTGACTACATATAATAGAGTCAGAGGCAGTACTGATGTTGTAATGAATTTTTATAGAACCGGTGATCAGAATATCATCCCTCAATTAAAAAATTCTGCCTCTAATACCACTTCCGTAAGTTCATCGTGGCTGGTTATTCAATTAATCAATATTCCCACCAGCGGGCCAACAGGATCTGTTGAACTTTATAATGATTCGGACAGCGTCTCGGTCTCAGGAAGTGAAGTTTCTTCTACTACAGCCACATTTACCAGATTTAGAAGCGGAATTATCTCATTAACTACCGCTAAAAATTATTCGGTTCGGGCAAAGTCGGCTATTCTTATAAACGCAAAGCTTATTTTAAATCAAACTGCGGCAGGTGGAGTTACAAATACCGAAATAGTCCATCAGTATATTAATACTCTAGCAACGGATTCTGACAACGGATACTCGGATCAGGAAGTTTCAAATGCGTTTAATCCCCTTAATTTCGGAGTCCATCCATCAGTATATTTTGAAGCAACTATGAAGACATCAGCCGGTACAGGCTATACGCAAATTAAAAACGATACCCTAAATACCGCAATTACAGGAACCGAAATTACAACTACCAGTACTTCCTATGCAAGGGTTAGGGGAGCAAGTGATATTATCCTAAATTTTTATCGAACCGGTAATCAGGAAATTGAAGCTCAAATTAAAAATGGTGCATCTAACACAACTTCTGTCAGTAGTTCATGGCTGATTGTCCGGCTTGCTAATCTTCCCACCGGGGGTCCTACAGGAGCTGTAGAACTATACAACGATACTGATACTTCATCTATTTCAGGCAGTGAAGTAACTTCTACAAATTCAAGTTTTACCAGAGTCAGAAGCGGTTCTGTTACCTTAACTACTGCCAAGAATTACTCTGTCCGGTTAAAATCAGCAATTATAGTAAACGCTAAATTAGTTTTAAACCAGACTGATTCCGAAGGTGTTACGGACACTGAATCAATTCAACAATATATAAATACAGGTAGAACTGATTCTGACACAAGTGACACTGCTGTTGATAATACTAATCAATTTACTCCTGGCAGTTTTAGCGGCGGTACTTTTGCCGAATTTTTTGAGTGTACTTTAAAAACTACTGCAGGAACAGGTTATTGTAGTCTTAGAAACGATACAGCCGGAGCGTTCATTACCGGAGCCGTTCTTACAACAACCAGCACTTCCTACACTCGAGTACGAAGCGGTGATGTTACTGCTAACATGCCTGGCACAAACGCAAATATGGACACTTATCTTAGAAATTCCGCTTCAAACACAACCAGCGGTGCATCTTCTTGGATCTTAATACAGTCATCAGATTTGACAGGTATACCACGATCTCCTTCTTCTCTCGCCCAATATAAATCCGATGGAATAACTTCAATCTCTACAGGCGGGTACACTGAGCAAACTTCTGTGGTTTTAAGTTTTTCTATGGAAGATCCCAATTCGTCAGATACTCTGACTCCTTCGGTTGAAGTAAGGCCTATCGGTACTAGTTTTACAGACACTGCAACACATTCTGGCAGCGCTGTAGCATATTCCGGTTCTCCCGTCACAGGAACTGTTACAGTACCAAGCTTAACTGCGGATACCGGGTATCACTGGCAGGCAAAAATTTGCGACGCGGCCTCAAATTGCTCGTCATGGGTAAGCTATGGAGGAAACGCAGAATCAGCGGCAGATTTTACAATTGATACTTCAGCCCCAACAACTCCCGGAACCCCATCCACAACTACTCCAACTACAGATACAACACCTTCCTGGACTTGGACAGCCTCCACCGATTCAGGTTCGGGTTTAGCAGCAACTCCTTACACAGTAGAGTGGTGCCAGGATTCAGGATTTTCAGGATGCGGGGCTAATACAGCTACATCCGCTACCAATTCTTATACTCATGCTACGGCTTTAGCCGAAGGAACATGGTATTTAAGAGTCAAAGCTACAGACGTTGTTGGTAATGTATCCAGTTATTCTTCTAATGGAACTGTTGTAATAGACACAACCGCTCCTACTACTCCGGGTACCCCAGCTTCCACTTCTTTAACCACAGATACAACTCCCGAATGGACGTGGACAGCTTCAACCGACAGTGGTGTTGGCTTAGCAACAACTCCATATACTGTTGATTGGTGCCAAGATTCGGGTTTTTCAGGCTGTGGCTCAAACACCAGTACTTCATCAACAAATTCATTCACTCATACTACCGCTTTAGCTACCGGTACATGGTATTTTAGGGTTAAAGCTGAAGATATTGTAGGCAACGTATCAGCATATTCCTCAAATGGTACCTTTACTATATCGGCGGCTTCCACCGGTGATACAACTAAACCGTCAAAACCCGGTACTCCTAAAACTACTACCCCCACCAACAACAATAAACCTAAGTGGACTTGGAGCAGTTCTACGGATAATGTCGCTCTTGACAGTGATAACCCATACTATGTTCAGTGGTGCAAAAATAATAATTTCAGAAACTGCAATTCAAATGTTGACACTTCGGACGATAATTCATATAGACATGGCGATGCACTTTCTGACGGGACCTGGTATTTCAGAGTAAAAGCCAAAGATTCTTCTGGTAATTACTCTTCATATTCAAACAAAGGCACTGTAGTAATAGATACAACCGCGCCTACTATCACTATTACAAGCACCACAGTTACAGAAACCTCAATTTCTGTATCATGGACTACCAATGAAAAAAGCCAAACCATAATAGAGTGGGGGACCAGCAGCTCATACGGAAAAAGCTACAGCAAAACCGCATTAACAACTACTCACAGTTACAATATATCAAATCTTACTGCGGGTACACTTTACTACCTTAAAATTACTTCAAAAGATAAACTTACCAATACCGGTAATGTAACTTTTCAGCGCCAAACTATAGCTCCTCCGGAAGATACTTTAATTACTGATATTAATGTTGTAATAAATTCACCCACTTCCGCAACTATTAACTGGAAAACCAACCACGCGGCTACTTCTGAAATTGATTATGGTCTCTCCACAAACTTTACTGATCAAACTATTTCAACAGACAAGGTGGTCATTCACTCAATGACATTGGTGGGACTAACTCCAGATACTACATACTTTTATGAAATTATCAGTGTAGGAAATACTACAGCTGTTAACGCTTTCAGAACATTCGATACCCCGGCAATAGAAATTACTCAAGAAACTACCGAAAGTACAGACACACGCGAAAGTACTTCAACTATTGATGAGGTAATTGAAACTGTCGAGGATATAGTAGATACGATAACGGATACTATTAAAGATATTACAGATAAAATTACCGAAATAATAAGAACGGAAGAATTTAATAAAACAACAGATACTGTTTTTGCCATTGGGCTTAAAAAGCTTATCAGAGATCTCCCCATACCTCAAGTTATAAAGGATATTGCAGAAAAAGCCATCGAAGTAATTAAAAGTCCTCAAACTCAAAAAATTATTACATTTGTTGCAGTAGCGGGCAATATTGCTACCGCTCTCACGGTACTTCCAAATATCAAAGAAATAATTTATACACTCAATCAAATTAAGCATGTAAATATTTTGGGATTATTATTTGGCCTATTTAGAAAAAAGAAGAATCCCTGGGGTATTGTTTATGATTCACAAACCAAACAGCCTCTTGATCCGGTAATTCTAACTTTGACTGATGCCAGCGGAAAAATATATCAGACTATTTCTGATATTTATGGTAGATACGAGTTTATAGTAGACCCCGGTATGTATACTCTTTCCGCAATTAAAACAAATTACACTTTTCCATCAAAGCTTCTCGCAGGCAAAAAGGATGACGGCATATATGATAATCTCTATTTCGGAGAACCAATTAATATTCAACAAGACCAGAAAATACAGGTTCATATACCGATGGATAGAGAAAATGTTGATTGGAATCAGTTGGAAAAACAGAAAATGGGTATTGTCAGCAGAAATGGGCACTTGTATAAAGTCGTAGATCTAATGTTTAATGCCACACTTATCTTAAATATATTATCTTTATCATTAAGCTACTCTCTGGAAAAAATAATCATATTTTCATTATTTGTCTTTTTATACACTTATCACAACTACATAAAATCTCACAAACCGTGGGGTATTGTTACCAACTTTGAAAATCGACCACTGGGTGGAATAATCCTGCGACTAGTGCATGTTAAATTTCCTAAGATAAGCGGAGCTATAGCAGTTACTAAAGACAATGGAAGGTATAATTTCCTTGTGAGAAAGGGTACCTATCAAATTGTGGCTCACAAGAAAAATCCCGACGGGACAACCAGGGAGATAAACAGATCAAAAGTTATGGACGTGAAGAAAGAGCAGGGGAGTCTGGGACCGGACTTTAAAGTGGATGCTAAAGAGGAAAGTAAACCTGAAACCAAGCAAGACTCGGCTACAAACACTAATCCAGATGCAAGTCCAGATAATAAATTAGACACAAATAATAAATGAAACTAAAAATACTTGGATATGTATATCAAAACTTAATCAGAAAAATCCTATTTTTGTTCGATCCGGAGTTTGTTCACAACACAATTACATGTATAGGAAAATTAATCGGATCAACTAAACCCGGACAGCAAATAACAAAAACTATTTTCTTTTATAAAAGCAATAAATTGGCGCAGGACATTTCAGGAATACATTTTGCCAATCCGATAGGACTTTCAGCGGGATTTGATAAGGATGCTAATTTAGTAAATATACTTCCATTCGTAGGATTTGGCTTCATGACAGTAGGAACGGTAACTTTTCAACCTTATGAGGGAAACCCAAAACCACGGCTTTATAGGCTTAAAAAATCTCAGGCTTTGGTTGTTAATTATGGTTTAAAAAATATCGGAGTTAACAAAATAGTTCAAAGGCTGAAAAATTATAATAAACCGGAAGATTTTATCCTGGGAATTTCGGTAGGTAAAACCAACTGCCCGGAAACAGCTGAAACCGAAAGGGGAGCGGAAGATTATTTAAATTGCTTAAAAATACTAAACGATAATAACATAGGCGACTTTTACGAAATTAATATTTCATGTCCGAACACTTTTGGAGGTGAACCTTTCACAACAACTGACAAATTAGACCTCCTCCTCTCAAGATTAACGACATCGCTTGTTTCAAAACCGATATTCCTCAAAATGCCGATTAACATAGCCTGGGAAGATTTTAAACAATTACTTGATGTAGCTATAAAATATAATATAAACGGCGTCACAATCGGAAATTTGAATAAAGACAGAAAAGACACAGATATAAAAGATACAATTCCCGAAAATATCAAAGGAAACATCAGCGGAAAACCTACATTTAGACTTTCAAACGACCTAATAAGCCAAACATACAAATACAGCGGGGACAGACTGAAAATCATCGGAGTAGGAGGGGTATTTTCTCCGGAAGACGCCTATGAGAAAATAAAACTAGGGGCAAGTCTCGTAGGATTGATTACAGGAATGATCTATAATGGGCCTCAATTAATAGGACAAATTAATGAAGATCTGGAAAAAGAGCTGAATAAAAATAACTTTACAAGCTTATCCCAAGCAATTGGTTCAGAGCTTCATTTTATAGCATAAGTGAGGTAAAATACGAATTGTCCTCTTGGGTGGTTGTGAAATGCTCCCGTAGCTCAGTAGGATAGAGCAGTTCCCTTCTAAGGAAAAGGTCGGGTGTTCGAATCACCCCGGGAGCGCCATATAAATATATATGACTAAAATTAAAGCATTAATACTAGCTGCAGGAAAAGGCACTAGACTTGAAAATAACGAATTTCCTAAGGCCTTATTACCATTGAACGGTATCTCCATGCTTAAACGCGTTGTAAATAACGTTTTGGAATCTGGTATAGATAATGAGCCTACTATAGTAGTAGGACACAGAGCTGAGGAAATAATTAGCGCCATGGGATCCGGCTGTAAATATATATTACAGGAAAAACTAGAAGGAACAGGCTCGGCGGTTTTATCAGCCAAAAGACATTTACAAAATTCAGCAGAAAACATACTAGTAATTTATGCCGATAACCCTTTAATTTCATCGGAAACAATTAGAAGATTGGCCGTAAGCCATATTAATAGCGGCGGCGTATTTACAATGGCGGTTATAAAAACTGATGATTTTGAGGATTGGAAAAAAAGCTTGTATGACTACGGAAGAATAATAAGAGATCCAAACGGGAATATGATTAAAAGCGTTGAATTGAAAGACACAACCGAAGAACAAAAAAATATTAAAGAAGTAAATCCGAGCCTTTATTGTTATCAGGCATCCTGGTTATGGGAAAATCTCGATAAGCTGAAAAATGGAAATAAACAAAAGGAATATTATTTAACTGATCTAATTGAATTAGCAATAAAACAAGGCAAAAGAATAAATACTGTTGAAATTGAATCTTCAGAAGGATTAGGTATAAACACATTTGAACAGTTGGAAATTGCTTCAAAACTTTTAATGGTGAATAATTTTAAAACTTCTCCATTGCAAATATAATATCAATTATTACAATTAGTTTTATGAAAAAACGTTCTTGGACAGAAGAACAATTGAAAAATGCAGTAAAATCCTCTTTTAGCTACAGGCAAACAATCAAAAAACTCTTCTTAAGGCCTACTGGTGGAAATTACAAACAAATAAAAAATATATTGAAAAATTTAATCTTATTACTAGCCATTTTAAAGGTAGTACGTGGAATAAGGGTATAAAAACTGGAAATAAACCTAAAATACCTTTAGACACCATTCTTGTTAAAAGTAGTAATTATCAAAGCTTTAAACTTAAGAAAAGGTTATTCATTGCTAAAATAAAGCCGGAATGTTGCGAAGAATGTGGTTGGACTAAAAGAGCACAAGACGGACGATTACCTTTAGAGCTTGATCATATAAATGGTGATCCTAAAGATAATAGAATAGAGAACTTAAGAATACTGTGCCCAAACTGTCATAGTTTAAAACCCAATCATAGGGGAAAAAATAGACGCAATAAGATATAATCTAATTGTTTTCTACACGGGCGAGTGGCGGAATGGTATACGCGCAACACTTAAAATGTTGTGTCCCTTACCGGACGTGAGGGTTCGACTCCCTCCTCGCCCACCACAGACTTTTAATTGTTATACCAATATAAATTTTGCTTAACCCAAGAAGAAATCGAACTTTTAGGATATACTAGTTTTGTGAGGGAAAACAGGTTATCTAAGATCAAGGATCTTATCGAAACACAACCTCTCTGGTATAAATACGACGAAATAGTTAAATGTCTTAATCTTTTCGGTAAAAAGAAACTAAGCCGGTATGAGAAATCCATAAAAAATGATTTTAAGAAAATACTAAAAACATCCGACTTTTATATTTCAAAAAGTGGCTATAACTGGGATCAGTGGAGGCAACCTATTGAATATGCGGTGATACACCATACTTCAAGCGCCCCCACAATCAGTCTAAACGAGTTAAATATTCTTGGATTAAGATTATATATAGAGCAATTTTTAAAAGACGAAGACGTAAAAGACCAACCACTTTATTCGGGACATTATTGGTTTAATAATTTACATACAAAGGAAAATATGACTTTTGTCAGTTATCACTATTTGATTAGGCCTAGTGGAAAAATAATTCAGTTAACTGATGATTCCTCATTTCTTTGGCACGCGGGAAATTTGGAGATTAATAGGAAAAGTATTGGGATCGCGTTAGCAGGTAAGTTTACAGATAAAGAACCAACCGATGAGGCGTTGCGTTCAGTGGTTAAGATAATCAGAGAACACAAAATAGCTAAAAAGTTTGTATTTGGACACAAGGAAGTAATAAGAAAAGATATACTGGGTGAAACTGAGTGCCCAGGTCGTAATTTTATAGAAAGTTGGAAAAACAGACTTATTAAGATGTTGTAGGGTTTCCAATGCAGATAGTTCGCACATCCTGACAGATGGCCCACCAAACAATCAAGGTCCATATAAAGCAAATTAGGCAAGAAATTACAAATCACACTTAATCTTAATAATAAATAGTGTTAAAATCAGCCTGATGATAATAATTTTTAATAATAAAACCTCTAATGACCAAATAACAGAAATTACTAAAATATACCCGGGATACACAAAAGTGGTAGTGGATATAAAAAGAAACGTACTGGCAGCTGGAGGCGAGTATCACATTGACTGTGAACAAGTTTTATTAGCAGATGGAAGCGTTCAAAGTGACTTATGGGGCGGAGGATTCAGATTTGAAAGTAAAGAGGTAGATTTTATGGGCTTAACGAACTATAAAGCCAATATAAACCATTTTTCGTATGAAATTACCCAATCAGAAATCAGAGAACAAGTTGAAAAAATAATTAGAAAGGTTTTTGGAAATGAATAGGAATAAATTAAATGTCAAAATGGACCTATTAAGAGCAGCTAAAACTGCATTTGAAATAAATAAACCCTTTGATAGAAATATTACAAAGGTTTTTTTAAACAAAGCCAAAGACGAATTTGAGAACAAATTACCACAGGAAACTCTTCTAAAAAATGAGTTGATGGAGTTTAGCCTGCAAATTGATGATATTGTAAACGACCCCCTGAAGCGGATTCACTGGGGAGAAAAGGTTATGACTCTAGCTGCGAGGCTGGGAAGTAATTAGCTTAATAATAGTTCGCACATCCTGACAGGTAACCACAATAATCCGTTATTTGGCTAGAGTGTTAATCCTACAGTTAAAACAATCGATGTATTATACTTATCGCATGGATGTCGAATCAAACCTCAAACTACAACAAGACTATATAAATAAAGTAGCTACTATTGTTAAACAATACGACTCGGTAGATTCCATATTTCTAGTAGGCTCACATTCAAAAGGTGAAAACACTCCATTCTCAGATATTGATATATGTCTCCTTTTTAAAACCGACCTAAGAGAAAACAGAGAAGATATTTTTAAGAGGATTTTAGAATTATCACCTACACTCTCACATTTGTATTTATTTGATAGCGAAGGATTATTTTTATTTGTTAATGGAATACGGTTAGATGTTACTTTTATAAAACCTACCGATTTTGAAAAATTGGCTTTAAATAAAGTAAAAATTATTCAGGATCTTAATGGTATGGTTGCTGAAAAGTATACACAAACAAAGGATGCTGAAGAAAAACCTAGCAAACCTAAATGGAATGAAAGTGAAGGTGATTTTTTGGATTGGTTTTTTTGGATGTTTAGACAAATTTACTGTTATATATTGCAGGCCGGCTTAAAACCAGATAAAAGGTTCGACAAATTAAATTCTGCCCAAAGTTCTATTAAATCAGTTAGAGATAAGCTGATTGACATGTTAGTTTATCTAAATAACAAGAAAGATTATATAAATTCTATAGATAAAAATATTTCAGGTGAATTTGAAAAAACGTATTCATCTCTAAATCCAACCGATATGCTGTTAGCCACTAGAAAACTAGCTGATATTTACGAAATTATAGGAAGAGAATATGCTAAAAGAATCAATACAAGTTTTCCCGACGCTAAACTAGTAACCACAAAAGCACTTTTTAACGAATTTGATAACCTTTACAAAGAAATCGTAGTTCTAACATCCTAACAAATAGCCCACCAAAAACTATTGTCATAATGTTCCTAAACATATACACTTAACAATATGAAGCGACGATCATACCTAGCCTTAATCGTTTTTTATACTCTTTTTCTAAGTACTTTTTCAATACAACAAAAAGTTTCAGCCGCAGAAAATTTAATTCCCAACTCTTCATTTGAAACTCAAGGAACTAATAATAATCCACTCTATTGGAATAAAAGCGGTTATGGAACAAATACTAGAGTTTTTACATATCCGGTTACCGGCCAAAACGGAGGTAATGCCGTGCAAGTTGAAATAAAGAGTTATTCCGGTGGCGACGCCAGATGGCATTTTAACGAGATTAATGTAACAGGGGGAGAAAAATACGTTTATTCACAGGTGTATAAATCAAATGTAACCAGTGGATTAACGATTCGTTACCAAAAAGAAGGAAGCAGTACATATTATTATGCATGGATTGCCAATCCGGGCGCATCCGGCGATTGGAAAACATTTACAAAAGAATTTACGATGCCTGTGGGAGCCAAAAAAATGACCATATTTATCTTGCTCTCAAGAGTAGGAAAACTAACAGTTGACTCAACTTCATTAACCAAAGTATCGCCAACCCCCACACCTACACCGACTCCAACACCCACTCCAACGCCAACTCCTACGCCTACTCCAACACCAACTCCTACGCCAACCCCCACACCTACGCCTACTCCAACACCAACTCCTACGCCAACTCCTACGCCGACTCCAACCCCAACCCCAACTCCAACGCCGACTCCAACACCTACTCCCACTCCAGTCCCAGACGAACCGGTAGGAATGGTGTCTTTGGATTTTGACGACGGATGGGCTTCAATTTACAACAACGCTATTCCGATATTAAATGCAGCCGGATTAAAAAGCACACAGTATATAACAACAGACCATTATGTTTATGAATACGATGGATTTATGACATTGCAACAAATTCTGCAACTAAAAAACCAGGGACATGAAATTGCTGCTCACACAAAATCCCACCCGGATTTAACAAATTTAAGCTCAAGTCAACTTAATAATGAGGTTTTAGGATCACGTACTATTCTCATTAATGACGGTTTGGGTGCAATAAAATCTTTTGCTTATCCTTACGGTTCATACAATAATACAGTAATAAATGCCGTAAAAAATGCAGGGTTTTCATACGCCAGATCGGTTGATGACGAAGCATACAATGACAAAAATACTAATCCATATCTTTTAAAAACTAAGAATATTGAAAGAAGCATTTCATACACCACCGTCAAAGGATGGATAGACAACGCAATAGCAAATAAGAAATGGTTAATCATAGTTTTTCATGAAATATTAAATAGCGGTCCGCAATGGAGCAGCACCCCAGCAGATTTACAAAAAATCGTCGATTATCTGAAATCCAACAATATAAATGTTGTAACTGTAAGTGAGGGTTATAACGCAACATTTAACTAAAAACCTGATAAAATAAGAACTACCCCAACAGTATGCCTCATGTAAAAAAGGATTATTCCAAAATTAAAACTGCTCATCAGTGGCTTAAAATAGGCAAAAAAAGAAGGACGGGTGTTTTGGTACCTTTATTCTCAATCTACTCTCAAAATTCTATCGGTATCGGAGAAATACCCGATTTAAAACTTCTGGCGGATTGGTGTAGAAAAGTAAATATAAGTATCATCCAGCTCCTTCCGCTTAACGATACAGGTTTTAAATTTGCTCCATACGATACCGAAAGCTCTTATGCAATCGATCCAATGTATATATGTCTTTCAAATTTAAAAGGAGTAGAATCAAAGACTTTTTATAAAGAAATAGAATTATTAAAAAAACGTTTCAAAAGACTACACAGACGTGTAAATTACGACATTAAAAAAGAAAAACTTAAGATATTAGGAAAAATGTTTGATTCGATTTTTCTCTCAAATAAAAAACTTCCCAGAGAATGTGAAGATTATATTGAAAAAAATAACTTTTGGATTAGAGATTACGCTATTTACAAGACACTAAAAGACAAATATAACCAAAAACCGTGGGATGCATGGGAACTAAAATACAAAAACAGAGAAGATAAAGATATTTCAATATTTACAAAGTCTGAAGAAAAAAATATTAAATTTCACGAATGGCTGCAATGGCAGCTTTATCTGCAGATGATCGATGTTAAAAAATACGCAAACAAACTAGGCGTTCTGATTATGGGTGATTTACCTTTATTAGTATCAAAAGACAGCGCTGATGTATGGGCTCACAAAAAATACTTCATTTTAGATAAATCAACGGGAAATCCTATGGATATTGACTTTATAAAGGGTCAAAGATGGGGAATGCCTCCCTATAACTGGAAAACACTGGAAGAAAATAAATTTATCTATTTTTCAGAAAAGCTAAAATACGCAGAACACTTCTATAACATTTACCGAATAGATCACTTTATAGGTTTATTCAGATTGTGGGTAATAGATAACGATACTCCATTAGAATTAGGCGGAATTAAAGGGAAATATACTCCTGAAAATCCCGAATTGTGGAAAATACAGGGACAAAAAGTTATTGAAAAAATGCTGGAATCAACAACTATGCTTCCATGCGGTGAAAATCTTGGAAACGTTCCCGAATGCGCAAATGATGCTTTAAAACACTACTTAATACCCGGATTTGAAGTACAAAGATGGATATTCAAAAACTCAAATGAAAACAAAATTAATATTTCAATAATTTCTACCCAAGACACTTCTTCATTTGCAGATTGGTGGGAAAACGAGTGTGGAACTACTAACATTGATTTTATTAAAAAACTTTGCGGTGAAAATAACCTGGATTACGAATTAATAAAGAATAAATTATTTAAATTACCTTTATCTAACGAAAAAAGATTAAGGTGGAAAGATAGCATAAACTCTACCGAACAATTATTAAAATTAATAAATCTGCCTGCTGAAAAGTCCGGCGGATTTGAATACTCATACTCACTGTCATACGGCGAAAAACGGATATTCTGGGAATATTTAAAATTAAAGGGAATTCCAAAACAAAATGCTACAAAGAAATTAATTTATAAATCACTAAAAAAATCACTAGATTCCAAAGCAATATTTTCTATTCACCTAATTCAGGATTGGCTGTCCTTAGGAAATACATTTAATAAAATAGACCCATTAGAAGTAAGAGTAAATACTCCCGGCACAGTATCAGAAAAAAATTGGAGTTTTATGCTTCCAATTTTCGTAGAAAAATTCATGAATATGCCAATAAATAAGATAATTAAAAATCTAAATATCCAATCAGGACGAGATTAATAATACCTATATTCAATTGCATTCACGATTATAGATTGTTATAATACAGTTACTTATATGTAAGTGCCTATTTTTCTGCTCCCCTGCCAAAAACTAAATAAATTTATGAACAAATTTCTAAAACCTATGATTGTACTTATGTTACTGGTAATTGTTTCATACCCTGCTAGTGTATATGCATGGGAAAATGACGATCACTCTTCGGCTATTTGCGACGGCGAGTGGGCTAAAGTCAGGGTTACTTTTAAAAATTTGGAATCAAAAGCAATGAACGTTGTGGCATTTGATGAAAATACCGGAAAATCGGTTGATCTTGGACAAATTAATCCGGGTGAAACTAAAGTAGGAATAATTGATCTAGAAATCCATAATACTGAAGCTGGAAGGGTAAGATTTGAAATGACCTGGTCATCAGGAGAAGAAGGCTCCGATGTTGAGTACTCAAAACATTCCGATGAAATATGCAAAAAGGATGAAAATGGAGATGAAGACGAAAACGGCAACGGTGGTGAGGGCGGTGAGAACGGTGGAGGAGTCGGAGGTATCACAGAAGAAGGCGGTGATGAAGGTGAAGATAAAAAATCAGAAAGACTGGAAGTCAACAAAAAGGTAAGAATAGGTGATGACGAAAAATACAGTTCAAAAGCAGTAGGGGTGGATCAATCGGAAACAATAACATTTTTACTTGAAATAAAAAATACCGGTGAAAAAAATATCCAGGACATTGAAGTCGAAGACGATCTGCCGGATGAACTATCACTTATATCCGGAAATTTAAATACTACTGTGAGTGAAATCAAAGACGGTTCGGGCAAAAATCTATTTATAGTGGCCAAAGTCAAAGACGGAGTAAATTTAGCCGGAAAATGTGTGACCAACAAAGTTAAAATAAGCTGGGACGATGAAAGTGAATCTGACGAGGCTACGGTTTGTTTTGAAGATAAAGAACTTACCGAACTTCCTAAAACTGGTGTGGACAGCAATATTTTATCCGCATTGGGCACTGTTTCACTTATAATGGGTACCTCTTTAAAAGTTTACGCGAACCTTAAAAAAAGGTGATCAACAGTTCGTTCACTTCATCATAATTACGACAATTCATAAACATCTCCCGAAGCTTAGCAGCTCCGGGGATGTTGTTTATATAAACTTTAAAAAACTTCTTCATTAAGTTAAAGCTTTTAGAATTTCCCCATACACTATTGAACAATTCTACATGTTTCCTCAAAATTATCAGCATTTCCATCATTGAGTGGTTCTTTCCGCTACTCTCCCGGTTAAATATCCACAAGTCATTGAATACCCCCCTTCCGATCATTACCCCTCCCACTCCGTAATTTTTTATTTTATTTTCAGCCTCCTCATATGATTTCACGTCTCCGTTACCTATTATTAAGGTATCCGGCGAGTACATATTGCGTAATTTAACTATATTATGGGACTCTTCCCAATGTGCCGGTGTTTTAGACAGCTCTTTGGCCGTCCTAAGATGCACAATCAGCGCTTCAGGGCAGAATTTTAATACAAAAGACAGCCATGTATCAGTTTCAATTTTATTAAAACCAAGTCTTGTCTTAATACTTAGCGGTAAATCAGGCGCGCCTTTTCTCACTGCATCTATAATCTCTGTAACCAAAGGCTGGTTTTTCATTAATGCCGCACCGCATTTATTTTTTACAACGGTTCTATCGGGACATCCCATATTTATATCCACACCGTCAAACCCCATTTCCTGTATTAATTGCGCAGTTTTAAAGTAATTTTCGGGATTAGCTCCCCAAATTTGAGCCACAATTGGCTTTTGTCTTTCAGAATATTTTAATCTGGTTATTTGTTTATCTCTTCCGGCAGAAAAAAGCGCGTCACAGTTGGTAAACTCGGTAAAAAGAACACTGGGTTTGCCAACCTCACAAATTATTTCTCTAAACACGAAATCGGTAACATCATCCATAGGAGCCAAAACTAGTATCGGTTGCTTTAAATTCTTCCAGAAATTATTCACAGTGGGGGAATTATACAAAAAATACCAATTAATAAGTATTAGTTAACAAGCAATAGTCAGTAAAGAGTAAATATCAGGTTAATTCTTTTTCGAGTTGAATTTCATTCTCAGTTAAGTTTATGGGAATTTGAGCATTATTATAAGCCATTTCGCAGAGTTTCAAAATTGTCTCACCGTAATTGTATCCTTTCTTTTCAGATGCAATTACAAAATCACTCTCTACTGTCATATCGGGATTAGCATTAACATCTAATATATATGGGATATTATTCTTCACCCTCAAATCCATCCTTGCGTAGCCTTCGCACTTAGTTACCTCATAACTTTCAAGTACTTCTTTCTTAATCCTCCTTAAAAGAGAAGGATCCATATCTCCTGGTTCAATATATTCAGTTTTCTTGAATTCTTTGGAATTTCTATCCCATTTCGCACCAAAACTGAAGATTTTCTCATGATAATCATTTGTGAAACTATAATCCAGAGACATAAACGGTAGTACTTCGGGCTTCTCATATCCCCAAACTGAAATAAAATATTCTATGCCGTTTATAAATTCCTCAATAATTAAATTTTGATGAAATTTTTCAAATAATTGCTGCGCTCTTATAAACAAAGCCTCCGGGGTATCAACCACTGATTCCTTGGTTATACCGTAGGAACAATGCTCGCGAGCCGGCTTTATAATGCAAGGAAACAGATGCCACTTGTAAACATCCCTTAGTTTATTGAGAATAAAATATTTAGGCGTGGAAATTCCATTGTCCACAAGGAGTTTTTTTACATTTACTTTATCCATTGAGAATTCTAATGATTCCGGTCCGTTTCCTGTGTAAATATAATTATACTTATCCAATAATTTTGCAGCCACTTCAAAATTATTCTCAACTCCGTCCAACTCTTCACACCAATTAAATACAACATAATTTTCAGGATCATGATTTTTTAAAAAATTCTCAAGCTGTTGTGATGTTGAAAACTCTTCAATTTGCAAAGTAATATTTTTTTCCAGAAGTTGTTTCTTTAACAAATCATAAGAAAGGTTTGAACTGATTTTTTCATCTTCTGTCCATCCATCCATAGCTACAGAGAGTACTAATATCTTTTTATCTTTTATTTTATTAAAAATGGGCATTAGATTAATTAAATAGGATTTTCACATTATGTCAATATCTTTTATACTGATACATGTCAATTAGAGTTATAATAATTCGAATCTGATTTCACTGAAGTGTATTGATAAGACTCAACACGATCCAGTGCAAGATCACACAATCTAATTACTACTTCACCATAATTCATCCCGGTTTTTATAGCTGACTGCACAAAGCCGCCGTTTTCAGTGATATCCGGATTACTGTTTACATCTAAAATATAAGGAATTCCGTCTCTCATTCTAATATCCACACGTGCGTAATCCTTGCAGTTTAGTGCTCTGACTGTCTTAATGACTAATTTTTCTAATGTTTTTTTTAATTTTAAATCCAGATCATTTACAAAATATGGCTGTGTATTTTTAAATGCATCCGAGTCAGTGACCCATTTAGAATCATAGTTACATACTCTATCATGATAATCTTCAAAATATTTATAATCAATTGCACGTAATGGTAATACTTCTAAATTTTCATTTCCCCAGACTGCAATATTGTACTCAGTTCCGTCAATAAAATCTTCAATGTAAGCAGGACCATTAAAAGTTTCGATAATTTTTCTGACTTGTTTTTTTAATTGTTCGGGATTGTCTACTACTGATTCACGAGTTATACCGTACGAACTATGTTCTAATGCGGGTTTAACTAAAGCTGGAAATATATCCCAATGATTAATCTCTTCGTTTAGAGACGAGTAAACATTATACGCAGGAGTGGACAATTTTTCTTTAATTAATGTTTTCTTTACTTTAACTTTATCTAATGTGAATTGAAGATTTTCCGGATCACTGCCGGTGTAAACAAAACCGGTTTTTTCATACAGTAGCGGCGCCAAATGGAAACTGTTCTTTACTCCATCCAGCTCCTCACACCAATTAAATATTATGGTTTTTGAAGGGTCGTGTTTCTTAAGATATTTTTCAAGTTCCCCGGAAGTTGAAACAATATAAGTTGTAACGTTAATACCTTTTTCCGATATTTGTGTTTCTAAAGTTTTAACATTATCCATACCTTCAACTATCTCTTCTTCTGTCCAACCTTCACCTTGCATTGTATTACATACAATTATTATTTCTTTTTGAAACATTTTTTCATTATTAGTCACTATTTAATTAAATATTATTTACAAGTAGTGTCAATAGGTATTTTTAATAAATATTAAAAGGATTACTGTTGTAATTCACTTTATTCTTTACAGAACCATTAAAAGATTTACTCAAATCTGATGCAGATGTAACAGCAACTATACTTAAATAAATAAATAGTGCTATTAATAAAATCAAAGAAAGTATACCTAAGATAATGTTTCTCTTTTTAACTACTACTGTTGAACTGATCATATCATGCCAGGCTTGCTTTTTTGGTGTCTTAAATATCCAAAAAAAACCCAGACCAAAAAACACGAAAGAAACAGTTTTTGCTATATACTCCCTAAAAATTGCTTGTTTTACTGTCAAACGGCTTCCATCCTCATTTTCTATATTCAACCCGGAAATCAATTTCCCGACAGTACCGCCGAATTTACTTACCAAATAAGCATTCAAAAAAAGCATCAAAATACCGTGAACAAGCAAGATGTAAGTTATAAACAAAATAATATTCCCAATATAATTCTCGTTGTTACTGGAATTTAATAAAAGTATAAAAACTAAAGCTCCTAATACGTACAAAATAAATATATCAAGCATAAATGCTACTAATCTATTAAAAAATGAAGAATACATTTTATTTTCCATCTGTATTTTCCTCCTTAATATCATTGCTCACGATTGGTTGAGTAAGTTGTTTATATAACAATACCCAAGTAGATTGTTTAAATACTGAAAACGCTGCTCCTGCGGCCGTAAATAAAATAATTATCCCTATAAATACTAAAATACCAATTGAAACAACTATTAAAAGAAGTGGGGGAACTATAGAAGCTCCCATAATTCCAACTATCATCCCAATTACTAACGGCAGTATCACCAATATTGATAAACAAGTAAACAACAAACCGATACAACAATTAACTATTCCCAGAATTACTACGTCCAAAATATACTTCTTAGCGGTATTAAAACCGTCAACAAACGCTTCTTTCCATTTTTTTCCTCCTAATACTAGAGATATTTTACCAAGCACCGCTCCTGCAAAAACCAAAAGCATAAAAACAAAACTTGCGAGTAACATTACAAATCCTATCAAACCCAGTAAAACAGTTAAACTTGGAATAGCGAAGCTTATAACCATAATTAGAAATGACAAACCAATTGGAATTATCGCCAGAAGTGTTGAAAATATATTTAACTTGATGAGTTCGACTGCGTGAGGCCGGCCTAAATTGGACATTTCTTTAAGGCCGACATTTATATTTTGAGAAGTGGAATCAATTCCCTTAATTAAGGCACACGTTGCCCAGCTTTTAACATACAGACCCAGTATTACCATTAAAAACAAAAATGCCAAAAATGCCAACCCTAATAGAGCCCAATAATATTTTGGAACATTTGTAATAGCCAGTAGAGTTGAGATTTCATTTTGATTTGATTTGGTACTACCACTGTAATAGGGTATTTCTTTAAAATCATTTGAATACTGTGAAAGTAACTTATCTACTTCTTTTAATCCTGCTTCATCTTCTTTCGAAATTGGAAATCCCGGAATGTCGTATACACTGTTGCTAATGTTTTTAAATTCCTTTTTATCATTTTTGGAAAAATCAGAACTGGAGAAAAAATTAAAGCTGGAGCCCCCAATTAAAAGAGCACCAAAAACCCACAACCACTTGTTTTTAAAGGTAATTTTATAAGATTCTCGTAGAATTAACCCAAGATCAGACTTCATTTATTGAAAGTATAATATACTATAGACCTAATTAATAGCATCATTAAGCTTTTCAGACAGGGCATTTTGTTCATCATTTAATCTTGAATCTTCGTCGATGAATCTTCTATCTGAATCATCCAACCATTGATGGTTTTCCATTTTATTCACAATTATCCTTACCCGCTCTATTCGATAGTCAATTATTTCAATAACCCTGTCTACCGAACTTTTATTTTCCCTATAAAAATCTTCATAGTCTTTCAGTTCTCTCCATTCAGGGCGTATTTCCTGCAAACCTTCCAGAAGTCGCCTCCATGAATCAATAACATCTTTGCCGTAATCGGGCGGTACATAACCGCCAAAATGCAACACTATTACTTGCGTAGGACATCCTTCTATTTCCCCTTCAAAGGTTGCAACTCCAAAATCGTCGAAGTCTCCATTTAATATAAATTTTTGGGACTCCGGAAACTCGAATAAATTTTCTATCAATTCTTCCGCCTGATAATAACCCTGAATAGGTATTTCTCCCCACAAAACGTTTTCATAACCCGACTCAGACATAGCGATTTTCATTGTGTATCCGCTTTTTAACGCTTCAATCGAAAAATCGTTATATTTTAAAATATTGAACGCCCTTTTACCCGCCGAAGTTTCAAGCCTTGTGTCATATTTCAGCTTAGACAATCCGTTTTTTTCTCTTTCCGAATTCAAGAGCTCTAAAAACTTTTTTCCGTCCAATTTTATTTTTGATAATTCGCTTAAATCAAGGGTGGTATCCCTCCAATTCTCATCCAAAGAACCTTTTTGCTCATTAAAAGGTATAATATGATCTATGTCCGAAGCTTTTACAAATCCTATTTCATGCCGGGAATCTGAACTTCCTTTTCTATTGTCTCCTAGTACAATGTAGCTATTTTCAGGTATTTCGATTTTTTTACACTCGGTAATAAACTCCCCTCCAAAAGTCGAGTGGGCTAAATTAGTATATTGCTCAACCATAGGATTGCCATTAATATATACCAATCCATTTTTTATCAAAAACTCCTCACCCGGGAGACCGATAACCCGTTTAATATAACCTGATTCTTTTCCATATATTTCTTTGGTAATTTCTTTAACTTTATCGTTGCCAAAAGAAACTATATCGCCCCTTTGAATTTTATAACTAAAGAATTCGTCAAAACCGAATTTTATTCCGGACGGATAAGCAGTCATATAAGCATAAGCCGCTACCTGATCTCCTAAATCTTTAGTATCATTTCCCATACCTTTAGGAAATGTCGGGTACATAGATCCGGTGCCGGCAACCGGAATTTTACTTTTTAGCGGTAAATTTATTTTGAGATATCCCGAAACCAGGTAGTTAATAACAATTACCGGAATAACTATAAAAATGAAAGTTTTTAAAAAAAATTTTCCCATATTTTTGACTTACAAATCACAAATCTTATTAGGCACTAGTTTGTGCCTGCATTTTTGAACTGGGTAGTCGCTTGTAATATATTATTTTAACCGCTTCCGTAACTACAAAATATACTAATACAAGACACAATATTATTATTAAATTCCCGGATTTTGGAATTTCAAACTTAAAGAAATTATTCCCAAAAACTGTAAATGGTAATAGCAGTGCTGTTAAAGCTGCTGGTACACATAATAACAGAAGCAGTTTTGACGGAAATTTCGCTTTCAGGAAGAACACTTTTGTTCTGACCGAGAATATAAAAACCAATTCAGTTAGTACACTTCCAAGAAACCAGCTTGTTTGTAAAATTCCCGGACCTTTTATTGAAAAAATAGCAAAAAATAACAAATCAAACACTGTACTTATTATACCTAAAAGTGACGAAATTATAGCAAACTCTTTGATATCAAATTTCGGGGGACTTTTTAATTCGTCATCGTCAACGTTATCGCTTGCTATAGATATCATCGGAAAATCGCTCAATAAATTTAGCAACAACATTTGAACGGGAAGCATCGGTAAATAATCAATAAACAAGGTTGAAATGGCTACAGCATAAAAATTGCCAAAATTCGAAGCTAACGTGGCTTTAACATATTTTTTAGTGTTGGCAAATACTTTTCTTCCTTCCCTAATACCGTCAATAATTACTTCTAAACTCTTTTTAAGTAAAATTACATCGGAAGATTCTCTGGCAATATCCGAAGCCCCTTGCACTACAATTCCTACATTAGCTACTTTTAATGCCGGAGCATCATTTATACCCTCACCTAAAAATCCAACTAAATAACTGGACTGGAGAGCTTTAATAACTTTAAATTTCTGTACAGGAGAAAGCCTGGCAAAGACGTTGAATTCTTTGCACTTTTTACGTAATTCAGTTTCGTCTAATAAGTCAATTTCCGAACCTAAAATGACTTTGGACGGGGAATTAGTTAGTTTTGTTCTATAACCGACTGCTACCGCTATTTCTTTACTGTCCCCGGTTAGTATCTTTATTTGAACCCCAAGATTCTTCGCATCTTCAATTGCTTTAAATGTAGATTTCTTAATGGGATCTTCAAAGGCGATTACACCTATAAAAGTAAAATCATTCTTCTCATCATTTTCGCTATAGTTTTTAACACCCTCAAAAGTTTTAGAAGCTAACGCTAAAGTTCTACTGCCCTCCAAACCTTTTTCTTTCACCCAGTCTAATATTTTAAGCTTTTCATCTACCTCCAAACTACACGTCTTACATATTTCCTCGGGAGCGCCGCGTAATATCAATTCATCTTTTTCATTTAATTTAACCAAAACACTATTTTTCTTTCTTTCGGGGTCAAAAGGGATTTCATCGATTTTCTGTATTTTTTCCAAAACATGTTTTTCTTCTGAAGTAACTTTTTCTAATACTGCAAGATCAAAAGAATTATTTACTTCCTTATGTTTCGTATTTAAATTGCTGGCCAGACCGGCGTAAAAGAGAGTTCTTGTATTATCCTGCCCGTAGAAGTGAGATACAGTCAATTTGTTTTCGGTCAAAGTTCCGGTCTTATCGGTACATAGAATTTGAATACTACCTAAATCTTCTATGGAAGCCAATCTTTTTACTACAACTTTATTTTTTGCCAAATCCAGCGCACCTTTGGACAATGAAAAAACAGATACAACCGGAAGCGCTTCGGGAATAACACTTACTGCCAAAGCAATTGAAAATATCAATAAATCGGTAATTTGAGAGGTACCTTTAACAGCAATATTAATTACAAAAACTGCAGCAAGTGTAACAACCACAAGTTTTAAAATAAAACTACTTAATTTTGAGGTTTCCTGGTCAAAAACTGAATTCCTGAAAGTTTCATCGGAAAGCTTCGCTATATTACCCATTTCCGTATTTTTACCAGTTGAAATTACTAAAGCTTCGGCCCAGCCTGAAGAAACTTTTGTACCCGAAAATCCCAGATTCTTAGCTTCGAAAATCCCTTCCAAATTTACATTGATAGGTAGCACGTCTTTTTTTACACTTACAGATTCGCCACTTAACACTGACTCATCAACGTTAAAATCATGATCTTTTACTATTTTTATATCTGCAGGAATAATATCTCCGGCTTCCAAATAGATTAAATCACCCGGAACCAAGTTCTCACTGTAAACTTCTTCGAGTTTTCCATCTCTTTTAACTTTTGACCTTGAAACGACATATCGCTTTAACAGTTCTACGGCTTTTTCGGACCTGTATTCCTGATAGAATCCCAGCAAAGCGTCAAGCAGAACAAAAATGAAAATTATAATTGAATCGAGTTTCTCGCCCAAAACATATGATAAAGCCGCTGCCGCAATTAAAAGATAGACAAAAGAGGATTTAAACTGCCTTACTAGTACGTGCCACCATTCAATTTTGTTATCTTCAATGGCATTCCTTCCAAATTGTCGAAATCTCTTTTGAACTTCTGCTGTCTCCAAACCCAAATTTATATCTGTTTTTAATTTCGAAGCTGCTTGTTGTGGCGTTAAGGAAGTGAATTTATTGTTATAAGCCATAAAATAATTATGAATTAGTATTAGATAAAGGCAAGTACAATATAAAACAACGCTATATCTATACGATTATATCAATATGATAATGGTAAAATATCCTTTTTTTTGGTTAAATTAAGGACATGAAAAAGAAAATGTCTTACTTGGTAGTTTTTTTGCTTTTTATAACCATCGGCTTTGGAGTTTATCTGAATATATCTGAGCAGCTTTCAATAGATAGATCTAAAATTCCCGAAAAAGTCGAATCCAGCAAAGGATTTCAAAAATGGATCACAAATGTAAAAAACAAAGGATTTGAAATAGAAGCGGATGAATTCACATTGATCGAGGAAAATGAAGTTTATAACACAAAATGGATCAAAGTATTTTCATTGGATGAACCCGGAAGAAAAGAAGAACTAAATCAAACCTTGCAGGAACACCAGGATATTAAAAAGGTTGTTTTTTCCCCGAGCGATAGGGAATTTATTGACTACAGAGCCGAAGACCGTTTTTATCTGGCACCTAATGAAGCCCGTTTGTACGGCCAAAGAGAAGACAAAATATTAGATGCTAGAATTTTAGACTGCTCAATAAGAGCAAATTGTTACTTTGACAGAGCTTATTTTTTGGATAATGATGTTTTTGTGATTTCCGAAATTTCCAGAACAATTGATAAAAAAGACGAAATGGCTGTTGAGTGCTTGCCGAAAGAAGAATGTCAATACTCATTTAAATTGCACGTTATTGACTTAATTAATAATAAGCGGTTTGTTTATGAATCCACACCTTTTAATGTTGTTTTGAATGATGTCTTACTCGAGCTATAGATTAAGAAATATTGCGTATACCTTTTATAAAAATCAACACCTATAGAATAGTCGAACTGAATATAATTCCATGTGGTAAAATCAAGCAATATCGGGGCATGGCGCAGTTGGCTAGCGCGCATGGTTTGGGACCATGAGGTC